>Ga0082207_1000345_pt1 | contig 26929 bp, 30 predicted proteins | sample LakMenEpi10Aug09_FD_71540 | JGI IMG/M metagenome (GOLD analysis project Ga0082207, IMG submission 71540)
TCACCGACCCAGCTCCACACACAACCTTTGCTCACTTAGATGCAACAACTGTGTTATCTCGTCCAATTTCAGAGCTAGGTATCTATCCTGCGGTAGATCCACTGGATTCAACCTCACGTATTTTGGATCCTAGATATATTGGTGAGCATCACTTCAAAGTTGCAAACCGGATCAAGCAAATCTTGCAGCGCTATAAAGATTTGCAAGACATTATTGCAATCTTGGGTATTGATGAACTTTCTGAAGAGGATCGAATTCTGGTTGGAAGAGCTCGTCGTATTCAACGTTTCTTATCTCAAAATACATTCGTTGCGAAGGTATTCACTGGGTTAGAAGGTTCATTTGTGCCACTAACAGAAACTATTGCCGCATTTGAAGCGCTCGCAGATGGAAAGTATGACCATGTTCCTGAGCAAGCATTCTTTATGTGTGGTGGCTTAGATGATGTTGAACGTAAAGCAGCAGAGTTAGCGAAGTCATAATAAATGTCTGAAACAGTGCTAAAGGTTGAAGTAGTTACACCTGAAAAGCGGGTGTGGAGTGGTGAAGCAAAGATGGTTTCTGCTCGCACGCTCGAAGGTGATTTAGGTGTTCTACCAGATCACGCTCCACTTCTTGGCGTATTAGCTGATGGCACTGTTTCAATTAAATCTACTGATGGCACCACCCAAGATTTTGTAATAAATGGTGGATTTATCTCAGTTTCTAAGAATCGAGTTTCAATACTTGGTGAAAGTGCTGCAAATTAAACTCTAGTTACATCAGCCCCAAGTGATTGTAGTTGTGCCGGAAAATCAGGATAGCCACGGTCGATATGGAATGAATCCTCAATTAATGTAACGCCCTCACTTACTAAGGCAGCTAAAACTAAACTAGCACCAGCTCTAATATCAGTAGCAACAACTGGCGCAGCAGATAATTGCTCTATTCCTGTAATTGCAGCATGGTGACCATCAACTTGAATTTTTGCTCCAAGCCGCATTAACTCATTTACGAACATAAATCTACCTTCGAAAACATTTTCAGTAACAATTGAAGTTCCATCTGCGATTGAATTTAAGGTAATTATCATTGGCTGTAGATCTGTTGGAAATCCAGGATATGGCAAGGTTGCAACATCAACTGCAATAGGTCGCTTATCCATCTTTACCCTAAATCCATTTTCTGTTGTTGTAATTACCGCACCGGCCTCAACTAACTTATCAAGAGGAATTTCTAAGTGATCTACTCTGCCATTTTCAATAGTGATATCACCTTTTGTCATAGCGGCTGCAAATGCCCAAGTTCCTGTAACTATTCGATCAGGCAGAGTGGCATGAGTTGCAGGATTTAATTTTGAAACTCCCTCAATCTTTATTGTGTGCGAACCCAATCCAGATATTTTTGCTCCCATTGAAATTAAAAATTCACCTAGGTCAACAACATCCGGTTCTCTAGCTGCATTTTCGATAGTTGTAACACCCTGAGCTAGCGTTGCTGCTGTCATTATATTTTCAGTAGCGCCAACGCTTGGAAATTCTAAGGAAATTAAAGCCGATCTCAATCGTTGCTTTGTACTTGCCACAATAAATCCATGCTCTAACTTAATCTCTGCGCCCATATCTGCTAAACCATTAATATGAAAATCAAGGCCGCGGGAACCAATTGCATCTCCGCCAGGTAATGCGACCTCTGCTTTACCAGCCCTTGTAATTAATGGACCCAACACATTAATTGAAGCCCGAAGTTTTCTCACTAAATCATAATCAGCACGGTGACCAAGTTCTTCAGGAACTTCGATTGTAACTTCACCGGCCTTATCATTAATTTCAACTTTGCAACCTAATCTAGTTAAAAGCTCTGCCATATATCCAACATCTGCAATAGCAGGAAGATTTGTTATTTTAGATTTTCCAGGAGCAAGTAATGCAGCAGCCATTAACTTTAGGGCAGAGTTTTTTGCACCTGAAACTTTGACTGTGCCAGATAATCTGGCGCCACCAACTACTTTGAATCTATCCATAATCGACCTATTGTAATTGCTTAATGGCAGATAAGTTAATGCCAACAAGGTAAATTTAAGCAAAATCCTGGCGTTGTTATCTATTCACCCCAAAATGCGTTAAACAGCTAGATTAGTTTCTAATTCTCCAAAGTTGCTATGGCAATCTTCAAGTCCTCTTCAAAAACTAATATCTTAGGACCAGTTCTTGTTTGAGAAAGAGTGGCTTTAATTCCAACTGCTAAAAGTTTTTGTCTCATTATTTCACCTTCAATATGATTTTTTGGCGAATGCGCAACTTTTAGTAGACCATACTCCTCATCAGATCCAACTTGTTTATTTTTTTCGATAAGTGACTTATTGCCTGAAAAAGCCCATCTTAAAATTAATGCCAGTATGCCAACAACAATAAACCCAGAGAATGATTTGAAAAACAATTCATTATTTATACCTCCAAGCATCGCTAGCCCTGATTACTTCTTTACCGGGGTATAAATATTTGTCGGAATCTTCTCCTCAGTTGCAGATTTATGACAAGTTGCAGAAATATTTCCAACTACTATCCCAACTCTAGGAACAGCAGGTGCTGGCAACTGAGTTAGCGGATCTATGGTTTGCGGTAAAAATAATGACTCATCACTAATTAGGAGAATATTCGCGTAGGTTTTTGGACTAAGCGGGCCGTAAGTAGTTCTCAGTGTTCCAAGTAGGAGTTTCTTATTCTGATCATTCAAATCACTTCCGGAAACTGTCGACTTAATCTCCCACCACCTACAAGAGTAATCGGCAGCAACAATTACCGCACCACATGCATTTGATTCACATTTAACTACATCAGCAGCTAATCCTTTTTTAGCAGAGATTAAACCTAATAATTCCTTACCTGTTGGAATTTTTGCATAGATTCCCTTGTTGCTAGTAAATCTAACTGGTGGCCATATTGGTGAAGGTGAAGGAATAGGTGTTGCAGTTTTCTTAACCTTCTTCTTTTTCTTCTTAACTGGCTTCTTAGTTGCTTTGGATGTGCTGGGCTTCTTAGTTGCTTTAGAAGTGCTTACTTTCTTTGATGATGATGGTTTAGTAGAGCTTTTTGTATCTGGCTTTACCGTAGCATTTTTTGATGGAGTTGCTTTACTACTCGGCTTTGGCTTTGGTGTTGGAGTAGCTGCCTGCACATTTGTTGTAAACATCACTGAACATAACAACGCAGCTAAAACGTACTTCAACTTTATTCTCGACTCCATTTAAAAGTTCTAATAGATATAAACAATCCTATGATCAACCAAAGTACTAAAACTAATGCAGTTTTTCCTAATTCCCAATCCCTAGCGACCTCCTGAGTTGCAAAATCTTCAGGTAAAAATACAGATCGCATTCCTTGAGTTAACCATTTAAGTGGGAAAATTGCGGCAAATTGTTGCATCCATATTGGTAAGGAGGTGAATACGAAAAATACTCCACTAAAGAACTGAAGAATAATAACAATTGGCGATACAACAGCAGAGGCACCGCGGCCACTTTTTGGAACGACTGAAAATGCAATTCCGAGCACAGTAGAGCAAGCGCTTCCTAAAATTACTAGCCAGGTGAAATTAAGCCACAAAGATGGATCTGAAGGTAGATTTAAATCAAACATAACAGATCCAAAGAAAAGTAAGAGTGCAGTTTGTAGGATCATTAAAATGGTTACCAGAATAGATTTACCAATAAAGTAAGAGGAGATAGACATAGGTGTTCCTCGAAGCCTCTTTAAGGTACCTGCATCTCTTTCCATAGGTATTGTGATAGCAAGCTGCTGAAATCCTGTGTTTACTAAACCAGAAGCAATCATTCCAGCTACAAAGTACTGGCTAAAGGTGACGCCTGGTGCAATTGTGTCTCTAAAAACTGAGCCAAAAATAAAGAGCAAAATTACCGGAAAAAGTAATGTGAAAACAACTGATTCCCGCTGTCTCATAAATTGCTTTAACTCGAGCGATCCTCTTAATAAACCAATCCTTAATGTTTCACCAAGTAAATTCATTTCACTTCACCAATCATCTTTAGATATATTTCTTCAAGATTAGGTCTAAATACCTGAAGTTCTGGAATTTGACCATTAAAATGTTGGTTTAACTTAATTACTTCTTCAGTTGGATTACTTGTTAATAACTCTCTACTAACACCATTTTCCACCCACATTACTTTAGCTGGTGCGTTATTTCTTCCTCCTAAAGTTGAAGGTGGAGCTATCTCGATTAATTGACCATTATTAATAACTCCGACTCGATCAGCTAGCTCTTGAGCCTCGTCCAAGTAATGAGTCGTAAGAAGAATAGTGGTGCCCTCTGATTTTAATGTTCTGATTAAATCCCAAAAAGATCTTCTAGCTTCAGGATCAAATCCAGTTGTTGGTTCATCTAAAAACAGTAACTCTGGAGATCCGATGATTCCTAAAGCAACATCAAGTCTTCTTCGCTGACCCCCTGAAAGTTGGTGAACTTTAGAGTCAATTTTTTCTGTTAACCCAACATCATTAATCACTTGATCGACATCTTTTGGGTTCTGATAGTAATTTGCAAAGTGTGAAACAGTTTCAATAACTGAAAGATCTGCAGCATCACTTGCCGATTGAAGTACTATCCCAATGCGGTTTCGCCATTTTTGGCCAGCTATTCCTTTTGTAGCAGGATCAAAACCTAAAACTTTAATTTCCCCCGAGTTAGCTTTTCGGTAGCCCTCTAAGATTTCAACCGTAGTTGTCTTGCCAGCACCATTTGGACCCAGCAGGGCAAAAATCTCACCTTGTTCTACTGTAAGGTCAATTCCAGCAACCGCAGTTTTGTTTGAATACTTCTTTACAAGGCCACGGACCTCTATCGCTGGGGCGGTGTTCATAGCGACATCTTTGCCTAATTGGTCTTGATTACTCAAGTTGATTGGGAGAATAAGCCTGTGAGTCCGCGCAGAAATAAGCCAAAAGGTAAACCAAAGCACTCAAAAAATCTTGATGAGCGAGAGATCACAACATCTAATGATTCAGTTGAGGAGCACAATGACGGGATCTATGTTGTACGAAAGATCAGCGGATCTACCTCAAATAAACCATATCGATGCCCAGGTTGTGATCAATTAATTCCTATGGCAACCCCACACACTGTGGCATGGCTTGAGCATGATCAAGATGGAAGAAGACATTGGCATAATGTTTGTTGGACTAAGCGAAACTTAAGGCAAAGTAAGGTTGAGCGAACAAGGAATGCTCCTAGATACTAGGACTTATTTTTTAAATTTCTACCATGTATTTTTTTAATTAAAGTAGTTAATACTTTTTCGGATAATTTTGTTCTCTTAAATGATGTAAATTTTAATGGAATTTTAAATCTTGTTTTTACGACTGTGCGTGCATAGGTGTATTCAAGTAAGCCTTCAGCACCATGAATTCGTCCATATCCAGAGTTTTTAACCCCACCGAATGGCACTGATGCTATAGCGGCAAACAAAAATACCGAGTTAATTGAAACCATTCCGCATGCAAGTTGTGAAGCTATTTTCTCACCATTACGCTTTGAAAATACTGCAGCTGCTAATCCATAGTTACTAGCATTTGATAATCGAATAGCCTCATCGGTATTTGTTACCTTATTTATTGAAAGTGTTGGACCAAAAGTTTCCTCCGTCATTGCAGTTGAATCCTCTGGTACATCAATCATTATTACTGGCTCAACAAATGCGCCCTTGATCGAATCACTTCCTCCGACTAAAAACTTAGCACCCTTAGAGGCTGCATTATCAAGATGAGACTGAATAACCTGCAATTGCGAAGGCATAGTTGCTGGCCCATAATCTTTACCAACTTTTATATCCTTCGCCATTTTTGTTATCACGTCAACAAATTCCTCTGCTACAGATTCGACTACATATACTCGCTCTGCTCCAATACAGGATTGTCCAGCGTTGGCCATTGCAGACCAAAGTGCATATTCAGCAGCTAACTTGATATCAGCATCTTTTGCAACTATTACTGGATCTTTTCCACCACACTCTAAAACAACTGGAATCATAGATTCTGCACAACTTGCCGCTACCTTTTTCGCAGTTCTTGTTGAGCCGGTAAATGAAATTTTATTTACTCTAGATTGCGTTAAAGCTTTTCCAGTATCTGGTAACCCTGTAACCGTAGTTAAGATGTTTTCAAAGGGTGCTACTTGGGCAAATGAATCAGCTAGCCACTTACCAACACCTGGTGTGAACTCAGATGGTTTAAAGACAACCGCATTACCTGCAGCAAGTGCGTAAGCAATTGAGCCCACAGGTGTGAAGATTGGATAATTCCAAGGACCAATCACGCCAACTACACCAACTGGAGATCTTTGCACCTGAGCCTTCATATTAAACATTAACAGCCCAGATGGGCGATCTTGCCTTCGCATTATTTGTTGTGCATGTTTTGCGGCCCAGGAAATATGATCGATTGCAATTGAAACTTCAAGTGTTGCATCCCCTAAAGGTTTACCGCATTCAGATTCAATCAATTGTGAAATCTGCTTTTGATTCTTAGTTATATAAGAAGCCCACCTAAGGAGTACTCGCTTGCGTGCTGTGAAACCAAATTCTTGCCATCTGATTGCTGCATCATGTGCTTTCTCAACTACCTCAATGACCTCATCTTGAGAAAAGTTCTTATAAGAGGCAAGTACTTCGCCACTTCTAGGGTCAAACTTTTCAAAGTTGGCATTTGTGCTCATGGGGTAAGAGTAAACTCTTTTTCATGCCAGAGTTAATCCGACCTTCAACTATTTTGCCCGCTGATCGGAGTGCGATCACTATAAGCACAAGTGATGGGCTGAGTTTAGTAGGTGAAGTCGCAACTCCTAAGGGCGATATAACTGGTTCACTGTTAATGCTTCACCCCAATCCATCAGGGGGCGGAATGATGGATTCACATATCTATAAGAAGGCTGCAAATAGGTTGCCATTTATGGCAGGCATTCAGGTAATTAGATTTAATACTCGCGGTACAAAAAGTGAGGCTGGTCAAAGTGAAGGTGAGTATGACCATGGTAAGTCTGAGAAACTAGATATATTGGCAGCAATTGATTATTGTTTCGATCAATTAAAAGTTAAAGATCTATATGTAATCGGATGGTCCTTTGGCACAGAGCTAGCTTTGCAATATGCCAGAGATAAAAGGATAAAAGAGCTAATTCTGTTAAGCCCACCAATGCTTTCAACCACCAATGAAGATTTAGATTTTTGGGCAAAAGATGGCCGGCCAATTACCACACTTATCCCAGAGCATGATGATTATCTAAAGCCTGATCAGGCAAGAGTTAAGTTTTCTAAAGTATCAAATATTAAGCAGATTGATGTTGAGGATGGTAAACATCTCTGGGTAGGTGAACCGATGGTTCATCTTGTCTTAACTGAGATTGTAAGAGTAATTACCCCAAGCAAGTTACCGCTACCTACTGAAATTTAAGATTGCTGCGCTCTTGGAAAAACCACTTCATCAATAATAAGTAAAACCGCAGCAGCAATTGGTACTGCAATTAATCCACCAACTAATCCGAGCAGAGAAGTTCCAAGTAATGCTGCAATTATTGTAACTAGCCCTGGAATAGCTAATGACTTACGCATTATTTTTGGCGTGATCACATAATTTTCAATCTGAACATAAATAATATAAGCAGATAAAGCAATTATGGCAGTAGCTGGTGACTTAGTTAATGAAACCAGAGTGACTATTCCCATTCCAATAAAATGACCAATTAGGGGAATAAACCCACAAATTAAAACAACCATAGCAAGTGGTCCGGTGTATGGCATACCGATTATTAATCCCATGAACAAAATAAAAATTGCAGCTAGGGCTGCAATTATTGATTGACCACCAACAAATGAACCAACTCTAGTAACAATTGCATTAACTAACTTTGAGATTCGATCTCTCCTAGTAGCTGGTACAAATTGTAATCCGATATTTATTACCTGTGGCAGTGAGGCTAGAAAGTAAAGTGTTAATACTAAAATAGTAAGTGAAGAAACTAAACCTGAAACTACTGCCTTGCCGACTCCGATAACTCCACCAAAAGCGGTAATAGCAAATTGGCCATCCTTAATTACTGAATTAATCCTATCTTCAAGAGAATCAACAACCCCGTATCTATTATTCAGGTCATTAATGAATGAGTTATTGTTTAAATCTTTTACTAGTTGAGGTGCATTATTAATTAATTGATTACCTTGATCAATTAGCGGTGGAACTGCGATTGCAATAAAAATCGCAACAAACAAAAGTACTAGCCCCATTACTGCGCTTACTGAACTTGCTCTGTTTAATCCACGATTTTGAAAAAATAGTACTGCAGGATTTAACCCAGCTGCTAAAAACAACGAGACGATAATTAATATGAGTACAGCACTTGCAGATGCAAATGCTTGCAGCACCGTAAAGGCAACAAGTGCTCCTGCAGTTACCATAAAGCCAAAGTAAAATGGATGGCTGGTATCTACCGGCTTGCCCTGCTTACCGAAATCTTCGCGTGCCTTACTTCTACCTTTACTGCGGCGCAGTGTTGCAAGTTTTGAACCAATTTTTGGTTTATTAAATATTGCCATAATCTAATTTTATCCATCTTTTTGGCCTTTACTGACCGTATTGATTAGAGCGTGGAAGTTAAATACGAGAGAATAAGGGTATGAGTGGGCTAAGAATCAAAGGACTAGGTGAGGAGATTGCCACCCTAGCCAATCTACCTTGGGATAAACCACTTGAAAGTTGGCCAGAGGATGAGCTTCTAACCTCGATGCGCGGAATCTCTCGACATGTGGTCAGGTTGATTAGATCAAACCCAAAGAAAAGTCATAGCGAGATTTTTGCCGTTAAAGAGACAGTTTCTGATCTTGCAAATCGTGAGTACACATTACTTAGAGATTTAAACCAAAAAACAGCACCTTGCGTGGAACCGGTGGCAGTAATTGAGGGAAGAGTTGATAGTGATGGTAATGAATTACCTGCTGCTTTAGTAACTAAGTATCTTCCATACTCACTTCCTTACCGGGTGATTTTAAGTGGAACAGTTACTCCAACTGAGATTTTAAATATGGCCAATGCTTTGGCATTACTCTTAGTAAGAATGCACTTACTTGGATTTTGGTGGGGTGATTGTTCACTTTCAAATACATTATTTAGAAGAGATGCTAACGATTTTGCTGCCTACCTAGTTGATGCTGAAACTGGTGAGTTTCATAAAGCTTTAAGTGATGGACAGCGAGAGCATGATCTAGAGCTTGCCCACTTTAATGTGGCAGCTGAATTAGAGGATTTAGCAGTAGCTGGTGTGTTGTCAAAAGATATTAATCCGGTTAGAGCATCTGATGGTGTTATTAAAAGATATCGAAGATTATGGAAAATGTTAAAGGAGCCGCAGATATTGGATTCGGCAGATCGCCAAGCAGTTGAACGTGCAATGAGATCACTCCAGGATTTAGGTTTTGCTGTTGAAGAGGTTGAAGTAACTACATCAGGAGATAAAGGAACTATTAAGTTTCAACCAAAATTAGTTGCTGCTAGATATCATGCAAATAGATTAGAAGAGTTAATGGGGCTACAAACCGAAGAGTTACAAGCAAAGCGCTTACTCGCCTCTTATGATCGCTATAAAGCACGTGAATTTCCACCTAGTACGCCACACGCTATCGTGGTTAAGCAGTGGTTAAGTGATGTCTTTAAGCGGGTAGTAAATCAAGTTCCAGATGATTTAAAGGGCAGAGTTGAGCCAGCACAGCTATTTCATGAAGTCTTGGAGAATCGATGGTATTTAGGTGAGAAGCTAGGAAGGGATGTAGGGTTAGATTTTGCAACTCAAGATTATATTGAGAAGGTTTTACCTTATCGAATGGATTCAGGAGTAGTTGTCGGAAGATGAGTTTTAATAAAGCAATACCATCGAACGGTAGTACAAATTTCAGCAATGTATTTGATTTATCAACCCTAAAAAAATCTGATCTACCAGAGAGTCCAATACCTGGAATTGCCGTTACGCAAGAAAATTTAGTTTCAGATTTTGTAAGTAAATCTAAGGAACAAGTTGTTGTTTTACTTTGTTGGTCACCCCGTAGTGCTCAATCCAAGGAAATCCTAGATATTTTAGGCAAGTTAGAGAGTGCAGATAAAGGTGCATGGTTACTTGGAACAGTTGATGTTGATAGTCAGCCTCAAGTTGCTCAAGCTTTGCAAGTTAAAGCTGTGCCAATTGCTATTGCAATTGTGGCAGAGCAGTTGTTACCGTTATTTGAATCAGTGCCACAGATTGATCAAGTGCGATTAGTAATTAACAAGTTACTAGAGCTGGCATCACAAAAAGGAGTGGGTCAGGCACCAGAAGCTTTAGCTGAGATTCCATTAGAACCAGAGGAACAAGCTGCATACGCCGCCTTAGAAAAAAGTGATTTCAAAGCAGCAAAAATTGCATATGAGTCATGGCTTAAGCGAAAACCAAATGAGCCGGTTGCAGTAATTGGACTTGCCCAGGTTAACTTAATGTTAAGAGTGGAAGGGCTAGATCCTGAGTTAACATTAAAGAGTGCTAAAAGTGATGATTTAACTAGTCAACTTATGTGTGCAGATATTGAAATAGCCACAGGAAATAATGAGGCAGCTTTTACTAGATTATTGAATGTAATAAGATCTTTTTCGGGTGATGAAAAAGAGAAAGCTAAGCTACATTTAATTCAATTATTTAATTTAGTAAATCCAAGTGATCCAAGTTTACTTAAAGCTCGAAACGAATTAGCGAGTCTACTATTTTGAAAAACTTCGATACCAAGGTATTTAGTAAGCGAGAGAACTTATACTTAAGCTCTATTTTCTTTCTGTATGGTTTATCAATTTTATCGCTTGCACCAAGAACTCCTGATATAAAAGCGAATCTATCGGTCAATAATGGAACTTTTGGAACTTTACTAAGCGCAGCCTCTGTGGGTTCAATAATTATGTTACTTATCGGTGGGCAAATAGTAAACAAAATAGGAGCTAAGAGAGCACTTCAGATTAGTTCAGCAGTTATAGCAACTGCTTTTATTATACTTTCACACACTAGTTCTCCATTAATATACCTAATAGTCAATGTTATTGCTGGTGGTGGCATTTCGATTTATCATGTTGCATCAACTGGTCACACACTCCACAGGCAAGATGAAGTTGGCAAAGTCATTCTTCCTAAACTCCATGGGGCATTTGCAATAGGTGCCACCTCAACCACAGCTATTGCATTTTTTATCTCAGAGTATGTGTCAATTGCATGGCATATTACTGTTTTGATTATTTTTGTTTATTTGTCCACAAACTTTAGTATTCATAAATTATCAAGCACATTTTCATCGAATATAACTGAACCAGTAAAGTCAGATGCTTCTTTTTTCAAACAATTAAAATTTAAGGTCAATTGGTTTTTGAGTCTAGGATTTTTCTGTGGCCAAATTATTGAATTTATCGTTACAGATTGGGCGACACTATTTGGAAAAGAAGTCTTAGGAATGGGAGCTTCAATAGCAACACTTTGTTACATGCTGTATCTAATTGGCGTAATCATTGGCCGTTTTTCTATCGGTTGGGCGCTAAACCATCAGAGTGAGCAATTTTGGATAAAATTTGGTGGAGTTGTTGGTGGCGCTGGATTTATTGGAATGTTGATCTCGTCTGTAGTACTTGTTGAAATTAATCAACCTATTGCATACTTCTTAGCTCTTTTTGGATTCTTTTTATCTGGATTAGGTAGTGCGGCAATGGCGCCAATATTTTTCTCTATCGCCGGTAGGGTATTAGAAGGCAATAACTTAATGGCAGTTGCTCAACTAACCTTTATCAATACAATTTTGATTTTCTTGGCAAAAACTGTGCTGGCCTGGGTTGCAGAAGTAACATCAATTACAGTTTCATTATCAATTTCTGGCCTGGTTATGTGCGCACTGTTTTATTTTGGAAAAATTGGATCCAAAGTTCGCATCTAGAGGTTAAATAAGGGAGTTAAAAAATTTCTCTAGAAACCTTCACTAGCAAGTTCTGCTAAGACTTTTCTTAGAAACTCAACACTAGCCTTGGCATCTGCAAATGGACCAGCTCCATTACCTGGCTCACTGGTAACAACATTGTCTTGTTCTAAAACAAACCAACCGTTGTAACCACCCATGATTAGATTTCTTACAATACTTCTAATATCAGCATCGCCATTACCTAGGGGAGTATAAAGACCTTTGGTTACACCTTCATAGTAAGTGATTTCACCTGAAATTACTCTTTGTGCAACTTTTTTATTAACATCCTTAAGGTGTGAGTGTGCAATTCGATTAGCCCACTCTTTTGAGAACTCAACTACATTAGTACCACCAATCATCATATGACCTGTGTCTAAGCAAAATGGAATTGTTGAACCTTTAACTACTCGCATTACATGTGCAGCTGTTTCTACCATCGTGCCAACATGGGGATGCAAAACAGACTCCACTCCAATTTTTGCAGCCTCTGCTTGAATACGATTCAAATTAGTAAACAGTAATTCCCACTGATCTTCAGTAAGCACAGGAAGCTTTTCATCGTATCCAGAGATTCCAGAGTTTGCTGCAAGTACTAAAGTTTTTGCACCAGCTGCTGCATATCCTTCTAACTCTTTTTTAACTCCAACAAGTGGATCATGATCTTTCTGGTGCAAAATAACTGGAACAAATCCACCAACTGCAATCATGTTGTGCTCTTTTAAGATAGCTGCTTTTGTTGCAGGCTCCATTGGTAAGAAACCTTCAGGTCCAAACTCTGTGGCGCTAAAACCTAATTGGGCCATCTCGGATAAAACTCTATTTGGTGACATTTGATGTCCCCAACCTGGTACTTCACAAACTCCCCAAGATATTGGTGCTGCTGCTATCCGAGCATTACTTGCGGTCATAATTTTCTCCCCATACCTTAGGTTAGTAAATTCGTTGGTTTTCTTTTGCTCTTTCAACTGCTTTTCTAGCTTCATTAACCGCTGACTTCTTTGATACCTGTGGATTTGCTACTTCCCAAAAAGCCCCACCTTCAGTCCAAATAGTAGGTGCAGTTTCAATCACAATAACTACAACTTCATTACTATTTTGATTCTCTGTAATCTTCTCAGATAGTTCTGCAATCGAATTAACCTTAATTGATTTTGCTCCCATAGATCTGGCATGTGAAACAAAATCAACTCGCGCTGCTCCAGGAGTTTCAGTAATCATGGTTCGGAATGAGTCTGCGCCATTACCAGTTTGAAGTCTAGATATCACTGCATAACCGCCGTTATCGCAGACAATTAGAGTCAATGGGTGCTTATGTAAAACCGCACTATAAATATCAGAATTTAACATCATGTAGGAACCATCACCGGTTAGCCCAATTACCCTGCCAGATTTCTTCATATTTTTTTGTGCAATAGCAGCACCCCAGGTGCCACTTATTTCATAACCCATACAGGAAAATCCATACTCACAATCAAATGATGCAACAGATTTAGATAGCCAATTATTATTTAACTCTCCCGGCAAGCCACCAGCTGCAGTTAAGACATAATCCTCAGTGCGCGCAGCTTCATTTGTTGCCACTACAACTTGAGCATAGGTCGGTAGATCTGAAGAAATTTTACTTCTATCACTTCGCAAATTAATGAACTGTGTTTTTAACTCAGAAGCTCTTGCCATCCAAGAGGTGCGATCTGTAGAAGTTAGTAATCCTCTCAGTTCAACAAGTGCAGCTTTTGCATCTGCCACAACTGGAACACCATGACGCTTAATAGCATCAAAACGAGCCGTATTAATAGCAATTATCTTTTTATTACCAAATAAGGTCCAAGAGCCAGTAGTAAAATCTTGTAAACGAGTTCCAATTGCAATGATTAAATCAGATTCATCTACTAATTGATTAACTGGATCAGATCCAGTTACACCCAGTGGTCCAACCAAGGCCGTATCATTCCAAACTAGTGAACTTTTACCAGCCATAGTTTCAACTACCGGAATTGAAAACGCACTAGCAAACTCAGACAACTCTTTCTCAGCTAGTGAGTAATGAATACCACCACCAGCAACAATTATTGGCTTCTTCGCTTTTGCAATTAAAGTAGCTGCCATCGCTAACTCGGATGAGTCAGCTCTTGGTCTTGGAATCTTTACAATTTTCTCTTCAAAAAATTCATCAGGGAAATCAAAACTTTCTGCCTGGATATCTTGTGGAAGTGCGATACACACTGGCCCACATGTAGCAGGATCTAACATCGTTGAAAGTGCCTGAGGCAAGCTAGTAAGAATTTGGGATGGGCTTGTTATGCGATCCCAATATCTAACTACGGGGCGAAATGCATCATTAACAGTAATCGAAGGTTGATCAAAGTGTTCTACCTGTTGTAGAACTGGATCTGGATTCCTAGATTGAAAAGTATCACCAACTAAAATCAACATTGGTAATCTATTTGCCATTGCTACTGCCGCAGCAGTTATTACATTAGTGGCACCTGGCCCAATAGATGTAGTGACTATTCCAACTTGTTGTCTGCGCATAGCTTTTGCGTAAGCAACTGCAGCTAATGCCATACCTTCCTCAGTTTGACCACGGTATGTAGTCATATTCTTACTCTCATTGCTAAGTGCTTGACCAATACTTAATGCATTGCCATGGCCAAAGATTGCAAAGGTAGCTGGAAAATAAGGCACAACTTGATCATCTATCAAAACTTTTTGAGCAATACTCCATTTAATTATTGCATCTGCAGTTGTCATGATTGTCATGTTAGGCACCAAGTCATCTCTACTCGCTTTTCCAAGGCAATCTTGGATCTACCATTTGGTCTTTCCAACTTTCCCGCAGCCAAGCATGCTCGGGATCATCACAAAAATCCATACTCCGTTTTGAATTCGGACCAGCTAATACATTCAAGTAGTACATCGGATACCCTGGCATTGCTACGCAAGGGCCATGAAACCCCCTTGGAACAAGATAAATATCGCCATCACGCACAGTCACTGTGTCATTAAATGGTTGTGGATCTTCAGCAGCAGTATAAGTTCTATGAAAACCAAAGCCCTCAGGGTGGCCATGTCTTGATCGCTCTTTACCAATTCTAAAGTAGTAGATCTCTTCATTATTAACTGGCGAACCTGCAATGTTGTCATGTCTATGTGGTGGGAATGAAGACCAATTTCCATCTGGTGTTATTAACTCTACCGCCATTAATCGATCTGCCTGATCAAATACATCCGGGTGCATAAACGGCCTAACTTGTCTTGAAGCATCTGCTGCGCCACGTAATTCATATAGATCACTTTTTGCAACATACTTGGTTTCAAATCTAGATTCTGCAACTGATGTAGCAAGTGCTAATTCACACTTTGTATCAGCTAAAACTGTAACGCTGCTGTTTGGCGCAAGGTATAACCAATCTGTTGCATCGGCAAAAACTCCAGATCTACCATTAAGTGTGTATTTGACTCCATCAACTAATACATTGATTTGCTCACCAATAAGTGGAATTAGAGCAGCCTCGCTATTAAGTAATAAGTTTGATTCTATTTTGTACTCTTTAACATCAATTTTTAAAATTGCTAGCCCACTAAAACTCCAACCTGCTTTTTTTGGCGTTATTACTTGTGGTTGAGTACTAGCTGGATAGAATCTCAATTAAGTAAGCCCCTTACCTGTTCTGCAGTTGGCATAGCGTCACTACACATTAACTGACTGGCAACATAAGCACCAGCGGCATTTGCAAAAGCTACACTTTCATTTGGCGACCAGCCAGATAAGATGCCATGAACAACAGCTGCACCAAAAGCATCACCGGCGCCTAGCCCACATCTAGTTGTGACCCTAATACCAGCAATCTCGGTAACTGAATTCTTATCGGCGACCAAAACTCCATTTGGTCCACCTTTGACGATAGCTAAACGCACACCGGATTTCAAAAGTGCTTTAGCGTAATCAACCGCACTTAAATTAGCAGCTAACTTGGTTGCTACAGCGCACTCTTGTAAATTTCCGATTGCTACAGTTGCATATTTTAATGCAGCTGATATTTTTTCACTGGCCGTATCTTGGTTAGGCCAAAAAGATGGTCGATAATCTAGGTCAAATATAACCTCTTTGTTTCCTCTGCTTTTGAGCAAAGAATCTACAGTTGAGGCAAGTGGTTGCGCAGCTAAAGTTGAACCAGTAAACCAAAATATCTTGGCATCATCTACTGCTTGTTTTAATTTATCAGTTACCTCAATTTGCACATCCGGAGCTTGTGGCTGGCGGTAAAAAACAAACTCTGGATTATCAGGGTCTTTGACTCCAGCTACAACAATTGGAGTTACTCCTTCTACTTCAGACACAAAATCAGTTGAAACATTAAATTTCTTTAATTCATTGATCGCATATTTTCCTAATTCATCTTTACCTACGCCAGTTACTACCGCACTTTTATGGCCATATCTAGCCACACCAATTGCTACATTAGTTGGACTACCGCCAACTGCTTTTCTAAATGTTTGTGGATCTGATAACCCTTTACCAATTTCTTGACCATATAAATCAACGCTAATTCGACCAATTGTGACTAGATCAAGCATGGATCAATACTACCTTGATAAGTAATCTAGGAAATCGTCCGATAAAAGCAACTTTTATTCCCGGTATGGCAAGCAGCACCTTGTTGCTCAACTTTTAGCAAAATTGAATCCCCATCGCAATCTATAGAAATAGAGTGAATGATTTGCGAGTTTCCAGAGGTCAAACCCTTTTCCCATAATTCATTTCTAGATCGACTCCAGTATGTAGCCTTACCAGTTGCAACTGAAATAGCTAGCGATTGAGTATTCATATAAGCAAGCATTAATACTTCATTACTATCTTTATCTTGCACAACTACTGGAATTAAAGTGTTTGGATCTTTAAGTAAAGCCAAAATCTCAGGTGAGAGTTGCTCATTCATTAGAATTTAGACTCCTAACTGTTTGACTCTAAACGCATAGGGTAGCCCCTATTGGAAAGAAAATTCTTAACATCAATTATTTTAAAGGTACCAAAGTGGAAAACACTCGCTGCTAATAAAGCATTAGCACCTGCAACCAGTGCTGCTTCAAAATCTTCAAGCTTTCCAGCACCGCCACTTGCAATTAGTGGCACTGAAGTAACTGATCTGACCGCCTTGATCATTTGAAGATCAAAACCAGATTTTGTTCCATCTGCATCCATGGAGTTGAGCAATATTTCACCAATACCAAGTTGGCTTGCCTGTTTAATCCAAGTGATTGCATCTAGGCCGGCAGAAACTTTGCCACCATGGGTAGTTACTTCAAATCCTGATTCAGTGGCAGCTCTTCTGGCATCAACTGAAAGTACCAAAACCTGTTGGCCAAATCTTTGAGCAATTTCTGAAATCAACTCTGGGCGATTTAGTGCTGCAGTATTTATTGAAATCTTATCTGCACCAGCCCTAAGTAATTTATCAACATCTTCTACTGTTCTAACGCCACCACCAACAGTTAATGGAATAAATACCTGTTCAGCAGTTTTTCTAACAACATCTAAGGTTGTTGGCGCGTTATTGGCAGAGGCTGAAATATCTAAGAAGGTAATCTCATCTGCACCCTCTGTGCTGTATAAACTTGCCATCTCAACAGGATCACCAGCATCAGCTAAATTCTTAAAATTAACCCCTTTAACTACACGGCCAGCATCTACATCTAGACATGGGATGATTCGAACACAAAGAGTCATGGTTTAACTACCGCTAAAGCTTCTTCAACTGTGAAGGCACCTTCATAAAGTGCTTTACCAACTATTGCACCTTTAATTCCAATATCTTGCATTGATATCAACTTCTTTAAGTCTGCTAATGATGAAACTCCACCGCTAGCAATAACTGGAACCTGACTAAATTTACAAACCTTTTCAAGTAGCTCAAAGTTTGGACCTTGCAAAGTGCCATCCTTACTAATATCGGTGACAATAAACATCGCGCAGCCATCTGCGGCTAGGCGAGTGATTGCCTCATATAGATTTCCACCCTCTCTAACCCAACCTCTAGCAGCTAATGTTTCACCTCTAACATCAAGACTTACTGCAATTTTTTCGCCATGCTTTTTAATTACCTTACTACTCCAGCTGGGATCTTCAAGTGCTGCAGTTCCTAGAATTACTCGATCACAGTTAGTAGCCAGTGCTTTTGCTAAAGATTCATCTGTGCGTATTCCACCGGATAACTCAACCTTAATATTAAGTGAGTTAATTACCTCTAAAACAATCTCTGCGTTACTACCAACACCAAATGCTGCATCTAGATCTACTAGGTGTAACCAATCTGCACCAGAGTTTTGGAAATCTAATGCACATTCAACTGGAGATCCATAAACTGTTTTATCACTTATCTCACCCTGCTTTAACCTAACCGCTTTACCTTGTTTGATATCTACAGCAGGTAGTAACTCAAATTTACTCATAATGAATCAACCCAATTACTTATCAATTTTAAGCCAGCTTTGCCAGATTTTTCTGGGTGAAATTGGGTAGCAACAATCGGGCCATCCTCAACTGCGGCTAGAAACTTCTGACCATAATCACACCAACTACTTACTTGGCCGGCCGGCTCAATTACTGCATAGGAGTGAACGAAGTAAAACTTTTCTTGGTTTAATCCATTAAATAGTTTTGAACCTTGCCCTGCTTGCACTGTATTCCATCCCATATGGGGAAGTATTGGATTAGATAATCTGACAACCTTATTAGGCCAAACACCTAAGCCTGATTCAGGCTTTTGCTCTACAGACTCTTGGCTTTCTGAAAATAAAACTTGTAGGCCAACGCAGATTCCAAATATTGGTAATTGATTAGAAACCCTATGAGCAATTATCTCTTTTGCTTGAACTTTATTTAATGAAGCCATACAGGCAGAAAAAGCACCAACTCCAGGAATTACTAATGCCTGGGCACTTTTTGCTACCTCAACATCACTTGTGACAACTACATTTTTTCCAGTATTTTGAAAAGCCTTTAACGCCGAACGTAAATTTCCAGAACCATAATCTAAAATTGCGATCAAATTACAGCGTACCTTTAGTTGAAGGAATTCCCTTTACTTGTTTATCTAGTGAGACTGCATCCTTTAACGCACGAGCCACTGCTTTGAATTGTGCCTCTAAAACATGATGCGCATTTGATCCCTCTAATACCCGAACATGTAGTGCAATTTGAGCTTGGGCAACAATTGATTCCCAAATGTGCTTTCCTAAAGTAGTGTCAAAGGTGCCAATTAATTCCACGATTTGTGGCTGATGGTGAACAAGATATGGTCTACCTGACAGATCTACTGCAACTTGAACTAAAACTTCATCTAGTGGAACTAGAGCATCACCAAATCTTCTAATACCAGCTTTGTCACCGAGTGCTTCCTTCATTGCTTGACCAAGTGCTAGTGAAGTATCTTCGACACTGTGGTGAGAATCTACAGAGATATCACCGACTGTTTTAACTGTGATATCAAATCCTGAGTGCTTACCAAGTTGCTCAAGCATATGATCAAAAAAAGGCTCGCCAGTACTAATTGAGGTTGTGCCAGTTCCATCAATATTTAACTCAACTAAAACTTCAGATTCCTTAGTTTTTCTTTCAACTCTAGCTGTTCTCACTTTTTATCCCCATTCACTAAGAGTTTTAGTTCGGTAACAAATTTACGATTTTCTGCCTCTGTGCCAACTGTAACCCGTAGGTAGCCAGGCAATCCTACATCTCTAACCAATACGCCATGCTCAACGAGGGCCTGCCATAACTGAGAAGAGTTTCCTTTAAACCCAGAAAAGAGAATAAAGTTTGCCTCAGTTGGCATAACTTTAAGTCCCATACTTACTAACTCTGCAATCAATTTATCTCGCGAAGAAACTAACTCAGAAACTTGATCTAAAAGTTGGTCACTATTTTCTAAGGCTACTTCAGCTGCGCATTGAGTTAATGTGCTTAAGTGGTACGGCAGCCTTACTAACATTATGGCCTCTATAACCTCTGGTTTTGCTACCAAGTAGCCAAGGCGAACCCCAGCAAATGCAAAGGCCTTACTCATAGTTCTAATTACAATAATGTTTTCAAACTCATCGATTAAAGTAACCGCTGATTCTAGCTTTGAAAACTCTGCATAAGCTTCATCAATTACCAGTAATCCATTTACCTTTTTCATTGCCTGCGCAATTAACTTAATTTCATCGATTGAGGTACTAGTTCCGGTTGGATTATTTGGCGTAGTTAAGAATGTGATAGATGGTTTTGATTTCTCAATTTCAGCGGTAATTGCCGCTATATTCAATGAAAAATCCGCATTGCGATCAACAACTATCCAATTAGTTCCGGTTACTTTTGCAATAATTTTGTGCACTGAGTATGAAGGTTCAAATGCTAAAGCTCCTCTTTCCCCAAATGCTAGGAATATTGATTGAATTATTTCATTGCTGCCATTTGCAGCCCAGATGTTGTCTTTACTGATTTTTGTACCAGATAATCCATTAATAAAACTAGCTAACAAAGTGCGCAGGTGTACTGCATCTCTATCTGGATACCGATTTAAATTTGAAGATTCAAGTTTAATCTTGTTAAGAATTTTATCTACTAACTCTTTTGAAAGATTAAATGGGTTTTCATTTGTATTTAGTTTGACCTCAGTAGGTAATTGTGGCGCACCGTAAGCTGACATACCTTTTAACCCTGAGCGAATTGGTAGCCAGTTTGGCCAATTCTTATCACTCATGAGTTTTCAAATCTAACTCTTATTGCCTGGCCATGGGCAGGTAGATTCTCAGCTTCAGCTAATGTAATTACCGTCTGTGCAATATCACTTAGTGATTGCTTGTCATACTCAATAAAGTGAAGACCTCGTAAAAATGTTTGAACAGAGAGGCCACTACTGTGGCAAGCACAGCCACCAGTTGGTAACACATGGTTTGATCCAGCACTGTAATCACCTAAAGATACTGGTGTGTAGGGACCAATAAATACTGCCCCTGCATTTCTAATCAACTTAGCATCTTCATTAGCGTTCTTGGTTTGAATCTCTAAGTGTTCAGCAGCGTAGGCATTAACCACATCTATGGCTTGCTGTACTGAATCAACAATCACTATTGCCGATTGAATTCCACTAAGAGCAGATTTAATTCTTTCACTATGTAGTGTTTTTGGAACTCTAATCTTTAATTCATCTTCGACCTTTGTGGCAAGTTCAATTGAGTTAGTGACTAAAATGCTGGCAGCAGATTTGTCATGCTCTGCTTGGCTAATCAAATCAGTTGCTACCTCAGAGGCGTTAGCACTTTCATCAGCAACTATGGCGATCTCGGTGGGACCTGCTTCAGAATCAATACCAATTAAACCGCGCAGTGCCCGCTTTGCTGCCACCACATAGATATTTCCTGGCCCAGTTACTAAGTCACATTTTTCACATAGATTCTTCATTCCATATGCAAACAGTGCAATCGCTTGAGCTCCACCAACTGCATAAACTTCATAAACTCCAAGAAGTGCACAGGTAGCAAGAATTAACTCATTTGGTAAGCCGTTGTTATCTTTTTGGGGTGGTGAGGCAATGGCAATGCTTGGGACTTTAGCTATTTGTGCCGGCACTACATTCATAATTACTGAGCTTGGATAAACCGCAGAGCCACCAGGAACATATAGACCAACTCGATCAACTGGAATCCATTTTTCGGTAACTTTTCCACCAGCTACTACATTAGTTGTCTTATCTTGCCTTACTTGATCTAAGTGAACTTTCTTAATTCTTTCAATTGAAATCTCTAAAGCAGTACGAATACTAGGATCTAGTTTTAGTAATGCAGACTCAATCTCTGATTTTGGTACTCGAATTTGAGCAGGTGTTACACCGTCAAACTCTTTTGCTAATTGGATTAAATCACTTTCGTTACCAGATTTAACACGGGCAAGAATTGGCTCAATTAGTTTTAAAGCCTTATCAACATCCAAAGTTGCACGTGGCAGCAGTTGGGCATACTCACCTTTGCTGAGTGCTTTTCCTCGGAGATCAATTTGGCGAATCATTAATAAATTATATCGCCCTTAAGTAGTAGACTTAAATTATGTTAGATAATAACTGGGAAAGCCTCACAGATTTAGAGCTTGCACTTAAGTTGGCAGACATTGCTGATGAAATTTCTATGGCTAGATATCAGGCAATTGATTTAGTTGTAGAAACCAAGCCAGATTTGACGCCCGTTTCAGATGCTGATCGCGCAGTAGAAGATGCAATTAGAAATCAACTTTTAGTATCAAGAAAATCTGATGCCATTATTGGCGAAGAGTTTGGTAGTAAATCTGAAGCTTCATCTCGAGAATGGATTATCGATCCAATTGATGGAACAAAAAACTTTATTAGATCTGTTCCAGTCTGGGCCACATTAATTGCACTACGGCAAGATGGTGAAATTGTTGTCGGGGTAGTTTCATCGCCAGCACTTGCAAAGCGGTGGTATGCCAGCAAGGGTGGCGGTGCGTTCTTGATAGATAACATTAAAAAGAGTAATCAGGTGAAGAAGATTAATTGCAGTAAGGTAAAAAAGTTAGAGGATGCATCGATTTCTATATCTAGCTTTGATAAGAAGGGTGGCTGGGTAAATCTGCAAGAAAAGTTACTTAAATTAGTAGATTTAATTTGGCGAAATCGTGGTTATGGAGATTTCTGGTCACATATGTTGGTGGCAGAGGGTGCAATTGATTTTGCTATTGAACCTAAGTTGGCATTGTGGGATATGGCAGCACTTGAGATCATTGTTAAAGAGGCTGGTGGTCGATTTAGTGATCTATCAGGAAATGATGGGGTAAACGGAAGTGGCGCGATATCTTCAAATGGTTTACTCCATAATTTAGTCTTAGAACAAATCAATAACGCTTAGCAGTAAAGCTGATTTAACTGCTTGTAATTATCTCTAGTACAATTACTTTATGAAGAGTTTCGAATCATTATGGACAGAACTTTCAGCTAAAGTTGAAGCGGGCACAAGCTCCTCACAAACAGTAGCTGCGGTTGATTCTGGAATTCACCAAATTTGTAAGAAAGTTTTGGAAGAGGCTGGTGAGGTTTGGCTAGCGGCTGAACATGAGAGTGATGAAAATTTAGCTAAAGAGATTAGCCAATTAATTTATCATCTTCAAACACTTATGTTAGCTAGGGGAATAAAGCTAGAAGATATCTACCGTCACCTATAAAGATTTAGAAGGGAAATTTATGTTAAAGGTAGCAGTACCTAATAAGGGGCTCCTGTCTGAGTCAGCGATTGCTACTTTACTTGAGGCAGGTTATCGCCAGCGTAAGGATTCAAGAGATTTAGTCTTAGTTGATAACTCAAATCAAGTTGAGTTTTATTACTTAAGACCAAAGGATATTTCTATCTATGTTGGATCTGGTGAATTAGATGCAGGTATTACCGGACGAGATTTATTAATTAATTCATCTGCAAAAGCTGAAGAAATACTGGCTTTAGATTTTGGTCTTTCAACATTTCGCTTTGCAGCTCCAACTGGTAAAAGTTGGAAGTTAACTGATGTTGCAGGTAAACGCATAGCTACCTCTTATACCGGACTGTTATCTAGCTATTTAGCTAAGGAGAAAATCACAGCTACTTTGGTGCCGCTAGATGGCGCTGTTGAATCTAGTATTCGCCTTGGTGTTGCAGATGTGATTGCAGATGTAGTTAGTACTGGAAATACCTTAAGACAGGCAGGACTTGAAGTATTTGGCGAACCAATTATCCAAAGTGAGGCAATACTTATTGCTCGCCCTGGAGTTAAGATTGAAAACTCTCTTGAAACTTTAGTACGCCGGTTAAAGGGAGTAGTTACCGCACGACAGTACGTATTAATGGATTATGACTGCCCTAATGAAGTACTAGAAAAAGCCTGTTCAATTACACCTGGATTTGAATCACCAACTATTTCACCTTTGCGCAAAGAAGGCTGGGTTGCTGTTAGATCTATGGTGTTAAAGAAGGATATTCATAAGGTAATGGATGAGCTTTGGAGCGTTGGTGCAAAAGGGGTTTTAGTTACTGAAATAAAAGCTTGTCGACTCTAATTAGCCTAAGGCTAAAAACTTTATTGGAAAGTAGGTCAGGAAATTGATTAACCTATATCTTGATAGCTCTGATAAAGATGTTGTAGTTGATTTATTAAGCACTGGCTTATTTAAGGGAATAACCACTAATCCAGTAATACTTCAAAAGTCTAAACATACTTTTTCAGACCTACCAGATATCTATAAGTGGGCAAAAAATGCTGGAGCTGAACAAATCTTCTTTCAAAGCTTTGGTTCAGATAAGCAAACAATAATTACTAACGCCCATAAAATCCTAAAGATTTCGCCTGAGATAATAATTAAAGTAGTCGCAAATCCTGAGGGAATTGCTGCTTGCCGGGAATTATCTAAGTCGGGAGTTAAGACCTTACTAACGGCTGTCTACTCACCAATTCAAGCAGTAGTAGCAGATACGGCAGGGGCAGATTTTATTGCTCCTTATTTAGGCAAGATGCAAGATTTAGGAAGAAGTGGATTTGATGAGGTTACGCAAATGCATAGTATTCTTAGCACAACTAATAGCACCACCAAGATTTTATTAGCTAGCGTGCGAGATATTGATTCCATTGTAAGGATGTCACAGATTGGAATAAACCACTTTACAATATCGACTCAACTTGCAAAAGATATTTTAAATGATGAGGCTAGCAACGCAGCCATTAATGTTTTTAATGATATTACAGGAATTTAATGAGTTTACAGCAATTAAAGTTATCAGATCTAATTGATCAAGCTAAAAGTATCCTAGGCAGTAAAAAAAGAAGTATTTTGGCAGTTGCAGGCGCACCTGGTTCTGGAAAGACCACCATTACTCAAAGTATTTTAAATGAACTTGGGCCAGAAAATGTTGTGATTGTGCCAATGGATGGATTTCACTTATCTAACTCAATACTTAAAAAATGGGATCGAAGGTCGAGAAAAGGTGCATGGGATACTTTCGATGCAGATGGTTACATTAATTTAGTAAATCGTATTAAAAACCAACAAGATGAAGTAGTTCTAGCACCAGATTTTGATAGAGATATAGATGAGTCTATTGGTGGAGCCATCGAAGTACATAAAAATATACCTTTAATTTTACTTGAAGGTACATTCCTATTTTCTGAGTATGGGTCATGGCCAAAATTACTACCACTTATAGATCATGGCTGGTTTGTTTCCTTAGACAGTGCCACAAGACAACAACGATTAGTTGATCGCCACATAAAGCATGGTATGCAGCCAAATCAGGCTACACAATGGGCATTAACTACAGATGAGGAGAATGCAAAAGCGGTGGAGTTAGATCACCAAAGGGCATCATTATATTTTCAATTAATTTAATTCATTATTCACAGAAATTAAACTAGTTCTAGAAATAGTTGCTATTCATTTAATGGATTGTAAGGCACTCAAACCCCGACTCAGTGATTAGGATTTGGTTGTACCTGCAAGAACTCCGAGACACATTTCATCTGAAGATCCCTCGCCCCATGTGACATAACGTGGCTCTAGGCTTTGAAGCTGTGGAATTTTTTGTCGAAGTGTGGGATCAAATGTGCATTCAATTCGAATCGTGTCACCAGGACTTACCGCAATAGGAGTCTTCAAATTAGTTGATGATTGATCATCAAAGTTGTAATTAGGCACATCTAGAATTATTTTTTCATTTGCTCTTCCTGGGTTAAATGTCATCTTTAAGGATCGTCCTAGTAAGTGCATATGAGGGCCTGCTGCAACAATGTTGAAATATGTACCCATTATTTTGTCGCATCTAGAAATCACTGATGGTGTTGGCCTGTTGGGATTTTGTCCGCATATGGCATTGAGTGCTAAGGCTTGCGTTGCACTTGCTGCACCGGTTCTGGATGCAAGATCCATTAGTGACTGTCTGCGATCACAAAGCGGGCCAGTAACACCTGGTGGACAGGCTAATTCAACTGGTGCTGCAAATAGTTCTAGCTTTAATTGCTTAATTTTTGAACCTTTTGCCGGCACAGCTTCCATCAAAATCTTGGATTGATCAGTTTCAATTTTTCCATCTGTTGCTGCAAGCAAGTTGTAATGAACCTGCAAGACAAATCGTTCTCCCTTTTTAAAGGGGGTTCCATATCCTTTTGGCGCAATATCTTTACCGCGACCAGGTGCCCATGAACTAATCCATGGAGATGTTATAAATGTTGACATCATTCCACCAAGACTTGTGCCACCAAAACATGGCCAGCCGATTCCGCTTTTGTCTGCGGCGATTGCTTCGGCAATATCAGCATCTGTTACGCGAAAAATAATTGCATGGTGAACATAGTTTTTGCGCTGCGGGATAAATTCAATACTACGAATAATCGAATCTTCTTTTACTTTAGGATCTAACAAAAAGCATCGGTAATCATCGGTGCCTTTATTGGGAGCAGTAGGTAGGTGCGCCTTTGCCATCGTGGCGCTGTATTTTTTCACCTTTGGTGCACCTGCTGCATCTGCAATATGTGGCATTAGAGATGTGAGTAGTACAGCTACTGTTGAAATTATCTTTGCTCGCAATTTCATACGCCTAAGAGTACAGATATTCGCATTAGACAACACTCCTAAACTCCAACAAATCTCGCTCGATGAGGTTATTTTGAGATTTATCCACTACTTGATACCGAACAACTCTTTCAACTTTTCAGAGTACTAATTCCAGTCCTACTTAGGAGCGTGAGTGGGTTGTGAGGGATTCGAACCCCCGACCCGGTGATTAAGAGTCACCTGCTCTACCAACTGAGCTAACAACCCGGCGCTTTATTACTGGCCGACCCTATCAGCGATTTACCATTGGTAAATTCTTACGATAGGTAAGGCCTATTTATTAATGCTTTTTAAATCGGGCATATGAGGCATT
>Ga0082207_1000347_pt1 | contig 26912 bp, 20 predicted proteins | sample LakMenEpi10Aug09_FD_71540 | JGI IMG/M metagenome (GOLD analysis project Ga0082207, IMG submission 71540)
TGCTTATCGACATGCTTGATACCCGCAAGGTGGATCATCGAGGACAGGAGCATCGAGGCGTGGCCGCAGGAGAGGACGAATCGATCTCGGTTGTGCCAATTGGGATTTTTTGGGTCGTATTTGAGGTTATGCGCCCAGAGTTGGTAGGTCACTGGAGCAAGCGCCATCGGGGTTCCAGGGTGTCCGCTGTTGGCGGCTTGCACTCCATCCATGCTGAGCGTTCGGATGGTGTTGACAGCAAGGTCGCGGATAGGGCTCGATGATGCGTTCAAAGCAAAGATTCCTTAATGGTGTCTGTGGGGGATAAGATCGATTACTTGCAGTGTTTTCTAGGTGGGGAGGATAACGATTTTGTCGGTGTTTTGCAATGCGCAAGGGACTGAAAGCAACGCGGCGTGGGGGGCGACAGGATTACTTTGGCTCTCCGGTTTTGACGTCCCGCGAGGCGGCCCAGGCAATGCCTCGGACCAGGGTTGTCAGGAAGACATTGTCGCTAAACGTATCGTTCGAGTGGCCGTATGTGGTTCCAAAAACCCTAGCCTTACCGAATTGGTTGGTCCAGAAGACCGGTTGGACATCGCCGGTTTTTTCGCTTTTGGTCGTCGCTAGGATCTTGGTGTTTGGCCAAACTTTTTCGACGATGTAAAGTTCGTCCATAGGGGTTTTGTAGTCGGCTGGAATGGCTTGGGTGATCGGGTTGTCTTTATCGAGGACGGCGACCGGATAGTGACTTTGGTGTTCGTGATGACGGCTCGTGACCCCTAGGAATTCGCGCCAATCGTCGATTTTTGCGGAGCGGTAGGTGTGCATCGCGCAGTGGATGACGACGGCGTTGACACCTTCGCGGTGGGGCTGAGTGATTTTGCGGATGTACTCTGGATCGTCGGTGTCGGCGAAGCATTCGTTGTGCACGACGACATCGAAGCCTTTGGCCCAGTCGGTTTTGTTGTACAGATCGATCGTCGCGCGGGTTCCTTTGCCACCTTCGAATACGACCGTCCATTCGATCGCGATCGATTGCTCTTTGGCAGCCAGTTGCATGGCTTTGGTTTGGTAGTCGTAGTCATGGCAGCAACCGCCTGTGATAACCAGAACCTTGATAGGCTCGGCGGCATGGGCCGTGAGCATGCTCAGACCAGGGGTCCAAAGAGCGCAAGCGGCAAGCAAAAACAAGAATGCTTTTTTTGCGAATAATGCATTGCAGCGAAACGAGGGCAAATTGGATGGAGTCATGGTGCGAATCGGAGTTCCCCTAGGGTGGCTTGGACGACCTGTGTTTGGCCGTCGCGTTGCAAATGGATATCGATGGTATCGCCCGCTGGCGTATCTCGTATCGTATCGATGGCTTGTTCGACCGACACGATGTCGATGTTGTTGAGTTTGAGGATCCTATCACCGGGTTCTAGGCCGGCCAAGGCCGCAGGGGAGTCGGGGACCAAGGCTCGCACGACGACCGACGGGTTTTCGGTGGCTGTATCGGAGAGGATTTCAGGAACCAGTTCGACCCCTAGCCATCCGCGGCAAACGCGTCCGTGTTGGACCAGTTGCTGGTATACGGTTTTTGCGACGCTCGAGGGGATCGAGAAGCTAACGCCTCGATAGGTTTCGCCCACGATGGCGGTGTTGATGCCGATGAGTTCTCCTCGGCCGTTGACCAGCGGTCCACCGCTGTTGCCCGGATTGACCGCTACGTCGCTTTGCATCAGATCCGAGTACCTCGAGGAGATCCGTTCACGAGAGCTTCGGTATTGAGGATTGGCGTTTAGATCGACACGATGCTTGCCGCTAAGGATTCCGAAAGAGACCGATCCGGTCAGGCCAAAGGGACTTCCGATAGCCCAAACGGGAGAGCCGATCTCGGTGTTGTCGCTATCCCCCCAGTCGATAGGCAAAAGGTCATTGGCGTCGATTTTTAGGAGAGCTAAGTCGGTGGTGGGATCCACGCCGATGATTTCAGCTTGGACAATCCGCTGATCGGCCAGATAGACGGTGATGTCGACTCCACCGTTGAGGACATGGTGGTTGGTCAGAATGTGGCCATCGTCGCTGACGATCACGCCGCTGCCTTGGCCGCTGGGGCTCAGGCCATCGAGGATGCCCTCGGAGTTCCAACGCGTTTCGCGGTTCGGACCGGTCCTTGGGACTGTATCCTTGGGTTTGCGGCTGAGCGTCGCGTTGAGGGGTTGCTGGTTCGAAACGGTAATGTGCACGACGCTCGGTTGAGCCCGCTTGGTAACCCATCGAGACACTTCGGAGAGCCCGTCCAAAGAGATCTTTTCGAGCCTTTGGGCCGACTGCTCGTATTCGGCCCGCAAATGTCCGCGGTGCCATGAGTACCTGGAGAACTCGAGCATGGGGGGCAAGAGAAAACGGAGCACAACCAGCAGGATTAGGACGACCAAGAGGCTCAAGAGCGATGAGCCGATCAGATGCCTCATCGTCGGGTGGTTGCCAGGTGGAGCGTCTTTAGGGTTCGTTTCACTCATCGCCGCAGAGTTCGCCGCAGGGTCGCTGCTGAGTCGTCGACTGAACTAAGCTTGCCAATCAATGCTTAGAGTTCAACACAACGCCACTTAGAATTGGAACCGCCAGAGGTCCTGACGACAAGCAAATTTTTGGACATCGCCGGCAAAGCGCGGTATTTTCCCTCCGGAAGCTGCGTGGACCAAACCGGCTTGAAGCCCTCTCGGGAGGCGGGCAAGTGCCATAATTTCCCGTTGATTCCGACCAGGAGCAAGTTTGCGCCTTGATTTTCCTTGGGATTTGGATTCTCCGAGCGTATCGCGATGGTATGGCAGATCGGCATGCCGGACTTGGTCCAGACCGTTGTACCCGTTTTGCCATCGATGCATCGGAAATCGGTCTCTCCGCCATCCTCGCGCCCGTCGCTTCCAAAAATGTTTCGACCGACACAGACCGGGGTGGCGTATTGGCTAGAAATCGAATCTCCTTTTTGAACGATTTCGATCGAGCCTGACGCTTGCTTGGCCATGACAAAGCCGATGCCATAGCTGGATGTTAGGAACAGTTGGTCCTCTTGGGTGATGATCGGGGTCGCTGCGTTGACCGTCGGTCCGCGTTGTCCGAAGGGGATTTGCCATCGGACGGATCCATCGGCGGGGTTCATTCCGTAGGTGGCCAAGCGGGTCGGAACGACGAGGTCTTGTTTCCAGAGAATTGGCGATGCGTAGCTAGCATCGGCATCTGTGCTAGCCCAGAGGGTTTTCCCATCGGCAATCGAGAGCGCGACAATTCCACCTTTTTTGCGGCCGCCGACGTTGATGATCACCGACGTGTCGACGATCAGAGGACTGTTGCCGGCGCCGAAATACCCGTCTTCGGCATTGTAGTCCTTTCGAAGTTCCCGGGACCAGAGTTTGCGGCCATCTTGGAGATCGACGCAGTGGAGTGTTCCGGCGGCTGAGTAGGCAAAGACTTTTCCTTGGGAGATCTGCGGGACGCTACGCGGACCGGTATCCCGATCGATACCTTGTTGATAAGTGGCCGGGAAGTTTGTTTTCCAAATCGTATTCCCCTTGTCGAGCGAAACGGCTTGTACGATGTCTTCCTGGCCATCTCGGAAGAAAAGAACCACTAGATTTTCCGCGATAGCTGCTCCGGCGTAGCCTTGTCCCGCATCGACTTCCCACCGAATTTTGGGTGGAGCTTTGGAGTGATCCGCAAGAGTGACAGAGGTTGAACTAAAGCCATCGCGTTTTTGGCCGAGCAAGCCGGGCCAATCTGCCCGGGCGCAGCAGTCAGGCCAACTCCATAGATGCAGCATCGCAAGACCCAGCATCGCTACACCGAGGAGTGGACGAAATCGATTAGCCATAGCTTGGGTCGCTGCAGTGCGAAAGTGGAAAAGTGGAATTGGAAAAACGTTGCGTTTAGCCTAAGGACTTTGTTCCCGACGTGCAAGTGATCCGACAGATCGGACTCTTCAGGTCAGTGGTTCTCGGCAGGTCGCTTCCGCTGTGAACCAACCAGCGCCGGCGTTTGGGCGATTTATCAGCAAACCTTCATCGGTGCCAGGAACCAGTAGCGTGGAAGCGATTTGCCAGCATTCCGACTTGGACTCGCAAAGGTGCCTGGCACCGGGTTGGGGTGTCTGGTTTGCTAGCATCCAGGTTGGTCGCAGCAGGTGCCAGGCACCCGGTAAGTGGATGAGATTTGCCAGCATTCCGACTCAGGGACCGCAACTGGTGCCTGGCACCGGGTTGGCTGCAGTTTGCTAGCATCCGGCCAAGATTTACAAGATTTAAAGGTGCCTAGCACGATGGCACTCCTGGTACGATTGGCTATTGGCTGCCGACGGCAGGTCACTCCCGACGGGAGCCAACCAATGCCAGCGGTTGGGCGATCTCACAAAGTCCGCCAACCAGTTTGCTGCATTTAGGCTTTAGTAGACGCGCATTTCCGGCGGTTCGGGACTAAGAAAACCTACGCCATGCACCAGCAACTAGTGCCCGGCACGACAGATCCAGCGGATCTTGCCATAGGGAGTCGTACGAACGCTAGAAGCCAAGTAAAGATGAGATTTGGCCGTCGATCACCCAGTCGTCATCCCCTGAGCTTATCCATCAAGCGCAACGACCCTAGACGCTGGTGCTTCAGCGTTCTGTCAGCCAATAAAGACTCGCTGCGTAATGGTGCCACTCGCACCTAGTATTGGCTTGGCGGGTCGTAACTAGGCAGAAGCTCCTGCACTCAGCTAACTTGCCGTACTCTTGCCGCCCGATTCCGACGAGCTCACGCGGATCTTGGCTCTTCGGAACCTACCGTTTTCCACATCGAACTCGACCGACTTCTTGCTGTAGAAAAGCTCGGAGTGCCTGCTGTATTTGCTCCACTTGCGACCCCTGCGCTGGGCCTCTTTACGCATCGATTCTGGATTCCCTACTCGGCAACTCCTGCGGAAAATTCTCTTGTAGTCGGAAATCATCCAACGGATGTTATCCGGGGCTACCCCAAGAGTCTTGGAGACTTCCATCAGTTCCTCCGAAGGCTCCTGCATCGAGGCGTTCCCCGGTCTAAAGCGCAAGGACTCGGCGAGGATCTTGATGTATTGCTCGAGCGTTACGTGCAGGAATCCTCTGTCGCTGGCTCGAAGCCCGCTCTTGCTCAAATGGGAATCGTTTGGATTGACCGATTGGTTTGCATCGATCGTCAGCTTTGCAATCCAAGCGTCCCTGAGGACCATCTGTTTCTCGGCTTGCTTGCGGGCCGCTTTGATTCGCCTGCGTATCTCAGCCTTCGAGAGATCCTTGATACTCTCGGTCCCTAGAACATCGCAAATCGACACCTTGCCTAGAGCAAGACTCGGAGCCATCTGGTTTTGGCTGCCGAGTATCCTGGCTTGAATCGATGTGAAGTTCGAGCCCACAAGGCTCGACGCCATAGCTGCTCGAATGAGATTCAGGTCCACGTAAGCGACACAGACAAGGATCGCAAGGATATCCATGAGTCGCTGGGCCTGGAATCGATCTTCCCAGAAGTGCCCTTTGCGGCCATCTTCCTTGTTTGCACGCTTCGCGATTGGTTCGCATAGATCCTTCATGAAGGTCGAAGGCGACGAGAGATTCCGTCGGACTTGCTCAATTTTTTCCGGATCGGCAAGGAGTTGTTTGATTTGGGCTTCGGTCGGCTCGACGCATACGAACTCATCGAGCAACCACCCCGGGTGGAGCGAGAGCCAACGGATCGCCACTTGGCGGTCCGTGAGTTTTTTGACCTCGTCGGGCAAGGTTCTTACTACCACATGCAAATGGTTATCGAGCACAGCGAAGGCTAGGATATCGATGAGATAGACCGATGCGAGTTGTTCGAGACGTTGAACAATCCATTTTTTTCGGTGGGAGTAATCTTTGCCGGTAGCAGGGTCTATTCCGCAAAGGTAGGTGCCTTGGACACAGCGGTTATAGAGGTGTGCAAAGCAGCTCTCATCGGGTGGAAGGACATCATCACGAAGGGGACGGGGCATGGAGCACCTCCTTGTTCGGTAAGCGATCGAGCAGCGCGGGCGGGCGCTGGCCGATACGAGGACAAAAAAGATCAATCGATTTTGTGTGTGTGGAGGTTGTTGCAGGCTGTGGCTGGGCCCATGGGCTGTGAACCTAGGGGCTTTGGGTGGTCTGCAACGGTAGAAGTTTGTTCGGTTCGAGTGACACGTCTGGTCACGGACCAGGAAAAATCTGAAAAATTTCCGGGCGCTAAACTGGTGCCAGGCACCGGGTTTGGGGGCTGATTTGCTAGCATCCAGGCGGTCGCAAAGGTGCCTGGCACCGGGTGCGGGGACGTCAATTGCCAGCATTCCCCATGGGAATGCTGGCAATTGACTGGGGGGCTCGGTGGGAAACGCTATCGAATTTCGTTGTTTGGGTGGCTTTCGATGGACCTGGAAGTTCGTGCGGATTATCCGACCAAATTCCGAAATTTTTCTTTGACTATTAAGGATTCGTTGAAGTTCTCGTTTTGGATTGAATCGGGATCTGTATAGATTGATCCGACCACCTCGCGAAACAGATTGCGATGTGGATTTCATTTCATGTCTTCAGAGTCCATCCCGGTCTATGTCGAATCTACCTTCTTCCAGTGATCATCAAGTCGATCTCTTGCTCAAAAACGCGCAACTCCGCGATGAACTAGAGCCTTTTTTGGACGAATCGGTCGATGTGCTCAATGGCAGAAACATGAGCCTCGAAGATGAAAACGATTTCCTTGAGTCCATTCTCGAATGGGAGCGGGCACCCTCGCTTCCGATCGCCCAATGGTTTGAGCCTGAGATAAACCTACCGACCCCGGATTCTCTCGATGATCCAACGCTTTCGAAATTGCTTTGGAAGACGATCCAGTTGCTCTACAGCCAAAAGATTGCTTTGGACTTTACCGACCATTTGAGCGATCGACAACTCTATTGTCTGCTGATGCGTGACATCCTTCCTGTCTATCAAAAGAAGGTATCGAGGCCCCGGAATTTTCTCCATTGGCACTGCCTGGACGATAACGATGTCGATTGCTGGCTGACGTACTATGCCACCGAAGAGGAGCGTGATGAATGGGAGGCCGAGACCGGTCTATTCGCGCCTGATCGCAAGCATCCTCCTTATCCGCGTCAGATGCCGCGCCGCCCTGGGAATTTCAATTAGTTCACTCGTGTCGCAGAGCTTCGATGGGGTTCATCGCCGCTGCTCGTCGCGCAGGATAAAGTCCGAATAGCAATCCGACGATCAGTGAGATGCCGACCGAAAGGATGACCGACCAAAGGGCGATCCTCGGTTCGAGCGTTAGGATTGTCGGCGGAAGCAGATCCGGAGCGAGTTTGATCAGTGTCCATCGGATCGCATGAAAGATCGGGCCGCACAGTAGTCCTACCAACACGCCCAGAAGTCCGCCGCTTCCGGTCAAAACCAGCGTCTCGACGAGAAACTGCTGGATGATATTCGAGCGCTTGGCCCCCAGCGCCCGTCGAATCCCGATTTCGCGAGTTCTCTCCGTGACGGTCGCAAGCATGATATTCATGATGCCGATCCCGCCGACTAAGAGCGAGATGCCCGCGATGATGACTAACATCGCATTGAACATCGAACGGGTCCGCTCTGCTTGCCGAAGCAACTCCTTGGGGACGACGATCGCGTAGTCCTCTTGATCGTGGTATTTCCCCAAAAGTCGTTCAAGGATGGAAGTCGTCTCGTCGACCATGGCGATATCCGATAGGGTCAAGGTGATCTGCGTCAACTCGACGATTTCTCCTCGGAAATTGAAGCCCTCGCCGGTACGTGTCATGATCTGGTCACCGACGCGTTGACGAAAGGTTTCCAGGGGGATGTAGGCGTCATAGCTGTACTCGCGAGCTTCGAGTGAGCCTCCGATCGCTGCCGATGCACTTCGTTGTTTGGTTTGCCCGATCACCGTATACACATCGCTCTCGACGCGTACTTTCTGACCGATTGGGTTTTCTTGTGGGAATAGACGATTGGCTGTCCCGTCAGCCAGTACGATGACGTTTTCGACGCCGTCGCTTGCGCTGAACCATCGTCCCCGAGCGATCTCAAGTCGGTTTAGGTCTTGGTACTCCGGTGAGCAACCTACGAGAGTGGCATTTAGAAGTCTTCCTTTGGCGGCAAACTCCCGCCGAAGTTCGCGCATTGGGACGGACCTGGAGATACCTGGTATGTTGGTAAGGAACCGTTTGTAGTCCTCTCGTAGCAGCCCGTAACTTTTGACGCGGTTTTTCTCGGAGTTGTTCGAAGACTTCGGCTCGATGCTCCGCACGATGATGTTGTTTGCCCCGAGTTCAAGAATCTGCTGCTGAGCTTGGTAGCTGACTCCTTCACCCATCGCGACAAGCCAGATGACCGTCGTCGTGCCAATGAAGATCCCGAGCGCAGCAAGGGACGAACGCATCTTTTGGAGCATCAGGCTCTTAAGGCCGAGCCGAAACGTTTGCAGGAAGGAAGCGAACATCTAAGGAGCTGGATTGTCTTTCGGTGCGGTTTTCGAGTCTTGATTCTTGCTGCTGCCTTTACTGCTCTGTTGCTCGAGTTCCATGGCGAGTTCCTGGGCTTCATCGATGTATGCAAGCGGGTTGAGGATGACTTCGTCGGATTCATTGAGGCCGTCGAGAATGATCGAGAATTGATCGTTGGTATCACCGACTCGGACCAACCGTTTTTGGACACCTTCTGCGGTTTGCACCCAGCAAAAAAGGCCACCGGAGCCTTCGATGATCGCAGCGACAGGGACGGTAAGGACTTGTTGGTGCTCGGCCAAAACGATGTCGACCACGGCGCTCATACCTGGTTTGAGTCCCGGATGCTGCGGAAGCTTGATGATTGTGTCGTATTTGACAAGATTACCTGTCCACCAGCCTGCTGGGCGCGTCACTTCGGCAATCTCGCTGACTTGACCCTCGAGGACCAACTCCTGGAGTTGGATTTTGGCCTTCATTCCGAGGTTGAGTCGATCGACCTTGGACTCATGGATGCCCACTTTGACCTGCATCTGGGAGAAATCGGGGATCATCAAGAGCGTTTGCTGTTCACGCACCACGGCACCTTCGGTGATGTCGGGGGTGTCTTTCCAAGCGGCCATCGACGGGAAGATCACCATCCCTGATGTTTCGGCCCGGATGACGCAGTTTTCCAGTTGTTTCTTTTCGCGTTCGAGCCGAGCTTGTTCGAGCGATAAGGAGGCTTCGTAGGATGCCAGTTTTGCTTCGGCCGCTCGAAGTTTGCTTTGAAGCTCTTGGACGCTTTTGACCTTGTTGTATTTCTCGAGCGACTCAAGTTTGGTTTGCTTCATTTCGAGATCTTTACGCGCCGAATCCACCGCGAATTGCTCCCCTTCGAGTTGAAGATTTTTTACAACGCCCTTGGCGGTCAATCGCAAGGCGGATTGCACTGCCAGCTCGGATTTGCGAAGTGCTTGCTCGGCTTCAAAAATCTCTTTTTCAATTTTGCTTTTCTCGGCCTTGTAGGTCCCTTCGATGTATTCGGTGATGCTTGTTTGGGCCACAGCGACGTCGCTTTCAGCGGTGATTTTATTTGCCAAAGCATTCTCGAAGACGATTTTCTGCTGGAGAATTTTGTCCTCGATTTGCGATTGGTCCAATTTGACCAGTTCGTCTCCAGACTGGACGATCGTCCCGGTCTCGATGACCCAAAGCACAGTGCTTCCGCCCTTGACCATGCATTTGATTTCCTTGTTATTGGAGCTTTCGACGGCTCCATTTTCTGTGACCATCACCGAGAGATCCTCGCGAGAAACTTTGTGGGTCAAATGCTTGACCTTTTGGTTCGAGACCATCAAGCGTGGAGCGATGGCCCCTAGGCCGACGGTCCCGGCGGCAATCAAGGCCAGAAGGAGCAAGAGTTTGAGCCAGGGGCTCGAAGGCTTCGATGAAGGGCTCATGGAAAGACGTCTCAGTTGGGATCGCTTGGGTAGCTTGCTTGGGTACCTTGCTTGGGTAGCTTAAGGTGGGATCGTAACCGACGCGTTGCCCGGCTTACGAGCAACGCCGCTTAGTAGCAAATCGTCTGCAAAAAAACGTCCAAGCGAAGGGAAACGGTCGGTGACCCCGATTTTATCCTTAAAAAAGAGAATTATCGCTGAAATAACCGTCAAAAAATCTCTCGGTAAAAATTCAGCGGTCGACTGGAGAGCCACAGGACCCATCCCAGGCTTGGAGGTAGGTTCGGTAACCGAGGTGTTTATCGGCTTCTTGCTCAAGCAATCGTCGGACTTGCGCCACCAGTTCGGTTTCGATTTCGCAAGTGATGCGTCCCATGAGAACCTGGAGTCGCAGGAAAACGAAATAGGTGTCTAAAACATCGCAGCGGCAGTATTCGCTGATCTCATGGAGCTTTCCCTGCCGGTGCAATTCAAGGACCATATCCCCTTGGACATCGATCTTCCCGGGTTTGTTGACCAGTGCTGCGGCAAGGTTCAGTCCCCCTCGAAACCAGGTGCTACCGAAGTTGGTGAGGATTTCGTGCAAATCCAGGTGCGATTCGAGGTTGTAGCGATTGCGATTCTGCGAGTACGTTCGGTCGTAGATGTTGAACCAGGCAGGAACGCTGATGCCGAAGCGGTAGGCGGATAACTCCATCAACGGCAGATCGAAAGATCGACCGTTGAAGGTCACCCAAGTTGGATGAGCATAGCGTTCCCATCCAAGCCAAAAGGCTCTGGTGATCTGTTCGGGGCGATGGGCCGGTTCATCGAGCGATACGATTTCGGCCAAGCTGAAGTCGTCGCGGATTTTGGCGATGACCAACGCGACAGGGAGGTGGTAGGTAAAGGGGATAAAGTCTTTACCGCTCTCGTCGAGGAGTTCCTGACGGAACATCGCGATGGCCTGCTCGGAGTCCATGCCCTTACCTGGGTACTTGGTCCTGGCGATCATCTGGCCGTCGGCGATGCTTTCGACATCGAACAGCAAGTATTTGAGTTTGTTGGTTGGGTTAGCCATGAGCGAGACGCTTTTTGCAAGATCCAAATCCACATCGATGAACCGAAGGCTCTTGGTGGAAATCTACCAAGGAAACACCCTTTTTGCATCTAGGGTACGCGTATTCGAAGGGCTTTAGCTGGGGTTACGAAGGTCCCGAATGTGGTTAAAATGCAGCAATTATCCACTTGGACCACGTTTTATCGTTTTTTGCGAACCGCCATCACTATGGATCACTTTCTTGCTCCGTTGACCCCTCCGAGCCACGGATGCGAACTGTCGAGCCAAGTGCGAACCGCGCTTCGGGCCGCGACGGCTGGCGCCAATGTCATTCGGCAATGGGTCGGGCGTCCGACTCGGATCATTGAAAAAGGGGTTGGAGATTTGGTCTCCGAGGTCGACAAACAGGCTGAAAAAGCGGTGTTGGATGTTTTGCAAGCAGACCCACTGAAGGCTACGATTTTTTCTGAGGAATCCGACCCGAGTATCCTCGAAGGTGCAAGCCAGTGTTGGTATGTCGATCCGCTCGATGGAACCAGCGCGTTTCTATTCCGTGTCGGAAACCCTTTTCCTTCGGTCCTGGTTTCTTTGTATTGTGAGGATAAGCCTTCTGCAGCGGCAATCGTTTTTCCTTTGACCGGCGAATTCTTTTACTCGCATACCGGGTTGGGTGCTTACAAGGATCAACAACCGCTCGTTTTACCGAGTCCAACACGACTCGAAGACGCTTGGATCGACATGAACCAATACGGCAACGCTCGTTATGAGACCGGCATGTTCGCGTACTTGAGGAATAAATTGAGGACCAGCCAGGGTGCCAAGTTGGTCACTTCGTTTCCTCCTCATTCGGGGGTCGCGATGCGACTGATCGACGGTACGACAGGGCTCTGTGCGGTGGTCCATGACAACAATTCCGAGAACGTCAAACAAGCGCCCTGGGACATCGCAGCACCGTTGGCGATCTTGCACGAGGCTGGTGGATGTTTTCTATCGCTCCGAACCGGTCAGCCCATCGGTCCTAAAGACTGCGAGCCTATGGTCGTCTCGGCCGATCGCAAGCTTGCAAACCAAATCATTGATTTAGTTAGCTAGTTGGTTTTCTGCAAAAAAAAAAGCCCGTCGCATTTCGCGACGGGCTTTTCGTGAATCGTTCGATTGCTTACCAAGTGAACTCAACCCCGGCGGTTATCCCTTGATAAACGATGTCCGAGGAGTTGTTGATCGCTGCGAGGCGATTCGATCCTGGTAAGAACAGCGAGGGCGGAGTGCTGTTGAAGTTATCTGAAGCCAGTGCGACGTTGTCGATCCAAAGAACCTGGTACGAAGTTCTAAAGGCGATCGAGTGGTTCAAGCGGTAGACCAACTGCGGTGTAAGCTGAGTGATGTAAGCAGCACGGTTGTCCAACGCATATTCTCTGATCTCGGGAATTCCGAACGAGGGTAGAGAGTTCGCGAAGATCGAGGTGTCTTGCTGGGATCGGTTGTTATAGATACCGGTCTTGAACTCCACACCCATCTTGATTCCTGGCAGGAAGTTGTACCAAAGGTCGGCTCCAACTTGCCAGCCAACGAGCGAGTTGCGTGTCGCAACGTTGTAGTCAAAGAAGCGTGGTCCGTTGTTCGCAGCACCGTTATTATTCAATCCATCGGCCGTGAACCGAGATCCTTCGTCAAGATCTAGGTACCGAACGCCTGTCAGAAAGCTACCTTGGAAGTATCCTACGGGTTCGCTCCAGCGTCTTCGAATACTGATTTCCCCGTTATGGAGTTCCGAGCGGTAGTCCAACGTGTGGATCAGCGAACGGTCCGAGTCATCGAATCCGCCGGCCGGGAGTGTTCCGAAGTTGCTTACGAACGAGAAGAGATTCGCCGAAGCACTTCGGGCCACCGCAGATCCTTCGTCCTGACCTAAACCAAAGTAAACGAATTCGAGATTCGAGCCCGGTCCAACTTGTACGTTTATTTGCGCTGCAAGACCAGCTTGCATCGAGTCTGGGGCGACCATGTCGGTGCCCAAGACAAAGTTGCCGGAATTGGCACCGAGCGACGAGACAGCAAAATTGCTGCCGCCGGTAGTGCGATTCAATCCGATGACTTCGAGCGAAGCGTCGAACCATCGTTGCGAAGCGATGCCGCCTTCGCCGTAAGGAACCAGGAGCGAGGGTAGACCAGCAAGGCAGCCCCTTAGTCCGGCAAAGAGTCCGAAAGGATTCCGACCCCAGCGATCGACGTGCGATCGGACGCAACCTGCGAAGGGGCCACCGCACTCAGGGCAAGGCCCCATCATGCCGGGTCCCATCATGCCAGGAGGGCATCCCTCAGGCCCCATCATGCCGGGTCCCATCATGCCGGGAGGATAGCCCTCAGGACCCATCATCCCGGGTCCCATCATCCCGGGAGGATAGCCCTCAGGGCCCATCATGGGCATGCCTTCTGCGGGAACAGCACCCAAGGGTACACTTTCCACCGGAGGCAATCCCGATGGAATCGGGGCATCTTGAAGTATTGGTTCTTGGTAAGCCACAGGGGTCAAGCGTTGCGAGGAGCCCGTTGGGGTTCCCTGCAACATTTTGGGGCTAGAAGGCTTGTTGGACCCCCAGCTACCGGGCTTTTGAGCCCATGCCTGACCGCTAGACCCTGCAAGGGCCATGCTTGCCATCAACGTAAGTTTCCAGCCTTTGAGCAGCCTCATCGAATTCACTCCAGTGCGTTTGCCACCGGTTTGTCCGTCACCATCCCATCAATTGGAATGGCAGGAATACCTATTACCTTCGGCTTTATCGGCACGACCAGCAGGAAACGTTCGGCCAATCGTTTTATTTCTTGCACGAGCGTCAAATTTGGCTCAGGAATCCAGTCCGAAATGACAGCAAATCCTCGTCTCGCAAAGGCGCAAACTGGAGTCTCACCGCAAAGGGGCAAACTGGAGTCTCACCGCAAAGGCCCACACTGGAGTCTCACCGCAAAGGCGCAAAGGGCGCCAAGGGGAACAGCCAGGAGGGGTAAATGGAAGTAAAGTTCCTTGGATTGCAGTCGCGATCAGCGTTTACCGGCCGCTTGCTTATTGGCCTTCCGGTTTTGACCTTTCTGGTTCGCAGGCCCATCGATCGCGCTGGGTGGAGCCTGTTGGGCGCTCCAGGTGTCCCACATGGCCTGCAATTTCCGGACTTCATCCGGTAGAGATCCCGCAAGATCGTTCGATTCGCTGAAGTCTTTTGCCAGATCATACAGCTCCGGTTTGCCACTGCCACCTCGCGACACGACCAGTTTGAGATCGCCGTGACGGATCGCCCATTGCGGTCCGAATCGCCAATACATCGTTTCGTGAGGTCTTGCGATATTCTGGGCTGACAAAAACGGGGCTAGATCGACACCATCGAGTTTTTCGCTATCGGCGATCTTATGGCCTGTTGCCGCCATCATGGTTGGAACAACGTCGAGGTTCATCACGGGATTCTCGTAGACTTTTCCTGCGGGCCAATGACCCTTCCACTGCGAGATAAATGGAACGCGCGGGCCGCCTTCGTAGGTGGTCATCTTGAATCCGCGCAAGCCCCCGTTTTGCGATGTGGTGCTTTGGGTAGGACCGCCGTTATCGGCGATGTAGAAGACCAAGGTGTTCTCTTCGAGTCCGAGCTCCCGGACTTTGGTCATCACCCGACCGATCGCGTCGTCTTGAGCCGAAAGCATGGCTGCAAATAGTTGACGCTTTGGATCTTTGATATCCGGGAAGCGATCCAGGTACTTTTGGGGGGCTTGGAGGGGTGCGTGCTGGGCGTTGAAAGGCACATACAAAAACCAAGATTTGTCTTTGTTCTTTTCGAGCCAATCGACAGATCGCTCGGCATAGGCGTCTGTGGTGTAGAAGTTTTCGTCGGTTACTTCCTGGATATCGTTCGAGACGCGCGAATCGATGAAGTTCGTCGGATGAAAGAAAGGGGTGTTGGCCAGCGTACCGAAGAACTCATCGAAGCCACGTTTCGTCGGCTTGTATTTCTCCGAGCTTCCGAGGTGCCATTTTCCGACACAGCAGGTGGCGTATCCGAGTTCCTTTAGGCGATTGGCCAACGTGATTTGATCGAGTCGCAGCCCGGACTTATTGGCGACTGCATTGAACTCATGCCCGAATCGCGTTGGGTATCGACCCGTCAAGAGCCCCGCCCGCGAAGGGCTGCAATACGTTGCCGCAACATAGCCTTGGGTGAACCTAACACCGTTTGCGGCCAGTGCGTCGATGTTGGGGGTCGGGATCTGTTGGTTGCCGTAGCAACCTGTCTCCCCCCAGCCTTGATCATCGGAGTAAAAGATCAGCAGGTTTGGTTTGGCCGTCTCTTGAGCTTGAGCAATCCCAAGGTCAGTGCCAATCAAGCTCGCTGCAATCGCGCAGCAAAATGTGGCGAATGGTAAACGCATTTTGGTGCTCCTGGTGTTGGTAATGGACATAACCGCTAGCAGTATACCAAATCCAGCGAGTCGATTTACAGAGCCGACAGCCACTCGATGCGGACACTTCGGGTACACAACACAGGGTCTGTTCTGGGTACCTCTGTCTGATCTCTGGAGCAGCAGGTTACTAGGAGTCTCTGGCGCAGCAGGTTACTAGGAGGATTTGATTCGCCGCATGAGCGTTTGTTGGGTACCGACTAGTGACTCCGGATTCGAATTCGGGTCGGGGGTGATTTGATGATAAGAACCATCCGAATGCATCAACCAAGCGTTGCGTTGGTCTTTCAAGGAGACCTCCAAGATTTCCCAGATTCTACTTCGGTGGGATTTCAGAAGGATCGGCGCGACCGCTTCGACCCGTCCGGAGAGATTGCGGTTCATCCAATCGGCGGATCCTATGTAGAAAGTTCCTTCGATGGGGTCTGATTCTCCGTTGGCGAACCAGAAGATACGAGAATGCTCGAGGAATCTTCCGATGACAGACCTGACAGTTATATTGTCTGTGAACCCGGGAATTCCGGGTTTTACGCAGCAAAACCCGCGAATGATCAGTTCCACACGCACACCTGCGACCGAGGCCTCAACGAGCTTGGTGATCATTTGAGCATCTTCGAGTTGATTCATTTTCAGGACGATTCTCGCTGGGAGTCCTTGTTTGGAGTTGGATATTTCCCGATCGATCAAATCGATGAATTTCGAACGCATATTCACTGGCGAGACCAGCAGGCGGTGGTACTCTTTTTTCGCAGAGCAACCGGTTAGAAAATGGAATAAATCGACGACATCCTGGGTGATCAATGGGTCGCTGGTAAAGAGACCTAGATCCGTGTAGAGCTTTGAGGTTTTGACGTGGTAGTTACCGGTGCCGATGTGTGCATAGCATTGAAGTCCATTCGGTTCTTGACGAACAACCAGTGCGATTTTCGAATGGGTCTTTAGGCCGACGACTCCGTAGACGACATGAGCGCCAGCCCTTTCGAGTTGAGCCGCCCATTGCAAGTTTCGTTGTTCATCGAATCGAGCTCGCACTTCGATTAGGCATGCGACCTGCTTGCCAGATTCGGCAGCTCGAATGAGGGATTCGATAAATGGAGTTTCGTCCCCGACTCGATACACGGTCATTTTGATGGCTCGAACAAGGGGATCCCCAGCGGCTTGGTCGATGAAGCGAACGACGGAGTGTTCGAAGCTTTCGTAGGGATGGTGGACCAGAATGTCCTGTTGACGGATAGACTCCCAGAGATCCTCCTGGGGACCGGGTAGCTCTCTTGGGTAGACCGGCTCCCAACCTTCGACACGCAAATGGTCTGGGCCCAAGCGAGTCAGTTCCCAGAGTTTTTCGTACTCCATGAGCCCTGGAACGATGTAGATCTGGTCTTGCGAAAGTGCGAATTCACGCTGCAGTAGCTCTAGAACTCGAGGGTCGTGTTGTGCATCGATCTCGAGCCTGACTACCGGTTCAAACCGTCTGAGTTTCAGTTGATCGTTGACGAGTTGCTTGATGTCAACCATCTCTTCATTGAGCTCCACCTCTGCATCGCGTGTCACGCGAAAGAGCGTCGTCGATACGATTTCAAGGCAGGGAAAGACGTCGGCTAGGTTGGCTTGTATTGTCGAAATGGTGCTAACAAGTTGGATTCGATCCGAATTCTCCTGTTCGAGGGGGATCCAACCTTGAAGCGAACTGGGGATCTTGAGTCGAGCAAAGCAGCCATCAGGGAATCTTGGATCCTTGAGGAGAACACCCAATGAGATCGAAAGATTGGAAAGAAAGGGAAACGGGTGACTAGGGTCGACAGCTAGCGGGGTAAGAATGGGCAGGATGTTTTTTCGGAAGCCTTCGCGAATGGACTGCTGCTGCGGTTGGGTAAGCTGGTCGAAATCAAGCAGATCGATACCTTCGATAGCCAACTTGCGACGAAGATCCACGAAGGTTTGGTGCTGCTGTTCTAGCAGGGGGCTCAGTTGCTTGTGTATCTGCTCGGGCAGATGGCTTTCCCATGAGGCGCCAGAATTCGTGGTCATCAAGGATTTGATCAACTCCATACGCTTCATGAAGAATTCGTCAAGATTCGACGAGAAGATCGCCAGGAATTTCAGTCTCTCCATCATCGGATTCCGCGGATCCTGAGCTTCGCGGAGAACGCGACGGTTGAATTCAAGCCAGCCTAGATCGCGTTGTAACCAAACAGGTTCCAGTTGTTTTTCCTGATCTTTCGTCATTTGCATGCTTTGCTGGCTTTTTCAAGGTTCCTAGGGTGTCGAAGTTTGCTATTGCAGGGTTCTTACAAGTCCTATCCAGGAAGTTTGGCGTAAGGAAATCGCGTTGCAATCGTCCCGACCGATTGGGAGCAATAAAATTGGTAATCTTAATATTTTACCTAGTCGTCAAAGTCGATACCTCTTTTCAGTCACGAAGCGTTGCAGGCGGAACAAGTTCGCACCGATCAGCCTTTTTGGATTTTTTTCCTCATGAAAACTCGATTCGGAGTGGCCTGATGATCCCCATGGTTGCGCCTTTTGAATTCCCAGCTCTGCGAGTCTTGAGGCTCCTTTTGGTTGGATTTTTGCCAACTCAATGCGCGGAGATTCTATGCTCGGAGATTCAAGTGGCTTATGGTCAGGACTACGACCTCGTTTCTGAATCGCAGGAGGTTCTGGAATCCGGTGACACGACACCGACTGTTGCTCCCGCTATTGTTGAAAAGTCCAAGGGTGAAAAGTCCAAGGGCTGGTGGGAGAAGTTGAGTCTTGGTGGGTACGCGCAGGTCCGCTACGGAGTCGTCACCGATGCTGGTGATGGAGCTCCACCACAGCTCCTTGGTGATCGAGGGATCGGTGATGTCGATAGTTTTACGCTTCGTCGTGCAAGATTAAAGATTCAGGGAGATGTGGCCCCGCATCTGGGGATCTACATCCAACCTGACTTCGGTGTTGCTCCTCCTGGTGGTTCGGAATCGACGGCGACTTATTTTGCCCAAATCCGGGACTGGTATGGAGACATCTACGTCGACGACGACAAGGTGCATCGATTTCGAGTTGGTCAATCGAAAATCCCGTATGGCTTTGAGAACATGCAATCGAGTTCCAATCGGGCTCCAATGGACAGATCCGATCCAATTAACATCTCCGTGGCTCCCAATGAACGCGATCTTGGGGTGATCTATTACTGGACACCAACCGACAAGCAAGAGATGTTTCATGACTTACAGAACGCTCGCTACAAAGGATCGGGCAACTTTGGGGTCGTTGGCTTAGGGATATTCAACGGCCAAGGCGGATCGCTGTTGGACCTCAACAGTGTGCCTCATGCCGTTGCGCGAGTCACTTGGCCTTGGGAAATTTGGGCAGGTCAGGTTTGCGAAGTATCTGTTCAAGGGCTCTGTGGGGAATTGGTGGTCGATGGTACCAAGATACGACCGCTGGGTACGGGTCCGGAGACGATTCCAGCAGGTACCTACCAAAACGGTGGAGCGGATGGTATTTGGGAGAAGAGGCTTGCAGGGACTTTTGTGTGGTACCCCATGGATCTTGGTTTCCAGAGTGAATGGCATGTCGGAGAGGCGCCGGGTCTGAGCGATGATCAGACAAGGGTTTTGAGCAGAGCATTTTATGGTGGCTATGCAATGGCCATGTATGCGATCGAAACGGAACAACATGGAACATGGATACCCTATTGTCGATGGTCGCAGCTCCACGGCGGATATTCCACTCAAAAGAACGCTCCTTACGGAAACAGCTTCGAACTGTCCTCGGGCATTGAGTGGCAGGCTTTCAAGGAGCTTGAGTTATCCCTTGAGTATTCTCTGGTTGACCGTGTGAACACACAAGCGATCAATCAACCAGGGGCTCTTTCTTACCAGTACTTTGATGGTTCGGTGCTTCGATTGCAGTGCCAATTGAACTACTAAAAAGGGCGGTATGTGAATTTCAGTTGAAGAACCTGTGTGGATTCCAACGACACGCTTTCACGGGCACTCGTTGAGGATTACCCTGGAAACACAGTGCGACACGGTCGATTTACTCACACGTTTGATTGGAAGCAGGGAACGAATGAACGCTCCATTTTGGGAAGCACTTGGAAACCTCAGTTTTTGGGAGCAGGTCTTGTTCTTTCTGGTGTTGTTTGTCGCTTTTGCATTTGAATTCATCAACGGTTTTCATGATACAGCCAACGCGGTCACCACTGTCATCTACACCAAGACGCTCAAGCCGACTCCGGCGGTGTTTTTTTCTGGTTTCATGAACTTCTTAGGGGTTCTCATCGGCGGAACGACGGTTGCATTCAGCATCGTGAATCTTTTGCCGGTCAATTTGCTCATCGAGGGAAGCAGTTCGCGAGCAATCGTCATGGTGATGTCCTTGTTGCTGGCGGGGGTGATTTGGAATCTTGGAACTTGGTGGATGGGATTGCCAGTCTCTAGCTCTCATACACTCATAGGATCGATTCTTGGAGTCGGGTTGGCCAATAGTTTGATGACCAACGGAGATTTGCAGGGTGTCAACTGGAATAAGGCTTTGGATGTGGGCAAAGCCCTGTTGCTATCTCCTTTGATCGGATTTCTTGCCGCTGGCCTGATGCTTCTGGCAATGAAGGTATTCCTGAAGAATCCGAACCTGTATCATCCGCCCGGAGAAGGAGATAATCCACCCTCTTGGATCCGCGGTGTTTTGATCGCCACCTGTGGTGGGGTCAGCATGGCACACGGTTCGAATGACGGACAAAAAGGTATGGGGCTGGTCCTACTTGCACTGATTGGATTTCTTCCTGCCTACTACGCGATGGATCTAAGACATCCGGAACTCGCAAGGGAAGTCCGTGACGCTTCTGTCGCGATGAAAAGCGAGTTGGTCAAAAGCAATGTCGATAATGCGGGACTGATCGCCCAGCTCGATGAGATAGAAAAGAGTCTTGAGGGCAAATCCTCTTTACAAGACGTTCCCCCCGATCAACGCTGGCAGGTCCGTCAATCGATCTATCGTTTGGGTATAGAGCTAGATAAGGCTAAGTTACCTTCTGATATGGCCAAGGATATGGCAACGCACAGAAAAGTCTTGAAGCGTTCCATTGAGTACATTCCCTTCTGGGTTATCCTTGGAACGGCTTTAGCGCTGGGCATCGGGACAACGATCGGATACAAGCGGATCGTGGTTACCATCGCAGAGAAAATTGGTAAGACCCATTTGACTTACGCACAAGGTGCCGCAGCCGAGACGGTCGCCGCGCTTACGATCGGTCTTGCTGATTTTTTCCATGCTCCGGTAAGTACGACTCACGTTCTTTCATCAGGCATCGCCGGTACGATGTGGGCTAACAAGTCCGGAGTGCAGATGTCCACGATTCGTAAAATCCTGCTCGCTTGGGTTTTAACTTTACCGATGGCGATCCTCCTTGGAGGACTTTTCTTCTACCTTGGAGTGACTTTCTCCGGAGGCTGACCGCTCACCCTAACGAGGACACCGCAAAGGCGCAAACTGGAGTCTCACCGCAAAGGCGCAAAGGGCGCCAAGGGGAACAGCCAGGAGAGGAAATGGAATTAAAGTTCGTTGGATTGCAGTCGCGATCAGAGTTTGCCGGCCGGTTGCTTATTGGCCTTCCGATTTTTGCCTTTCTGGTTCGCAGGCGCATCGATCGCGCTGGGTGGGGCCTGTTGTCCACCCGTCAGTAATGTCACCCGTCAGTAATGTCCGCTGTCAATGACGTCAACCATGTCAATAACGTCAATGACGTCCAAATCCCCAACCCCACCTCAAACTACGCCGCCTACAATAAATGTATTACGCCTGCGGCAGACTGTGCAAGCTTGCAAGCTGCGAAAAAAAGCCGTTTACAGTATTCGGGTCAGTTCAGGCTGGCTAGGAGTCGGCGGCAACTTGCGTTGGATCCAATCGGCGAGCATGAGCAACTGGGGTTCGTGAAAGAATCGACCCGTCAGGACCAAGGTCTTGGGTTTTTTGTTCGTCACATCCTCACCAAACGAGACGACCATCGATGGGTGCCCCGTAAGGTTCATGCGGGCCAGGTCCCCATCTCCGAGATAGACGTCGACCTGGCGGAGCACCTGTTCGGTCTTCTGGATCAATGCGACCCGCGCTCGCATGGCTTGCACATAGTCGATCGCCGAGCAGAATTGGGCCTCGCGAAACGTCGGTGCCCATTTGCCTACTTGGTCATCTTCTTGGATGCTCTCGAAAAGCTCGCTGTGCATCGCTGCCGCTTCGACACTGATCGCATCGGTCATGGCTTGGATCCGTGGATCGGGCTCAAAGTCCAATTCGATGACCTCGGCACCTTCATCGGTGAGCATCCTTGCGATGGTTCTCTCGGATCCTCTGGGCCGACTCGATACTCCAAATCGAAGTTTCTTGATCGACCAATCTGGAATGGGCCATTCGAACGGTGCATCGAAAACCGATGGGTCTTTGCCATCGCTTCCGAGCAACTTCGAAAAGATCAAGCCGCAATCGCGAGGTGTTCGCCCGATGGGTCCAATCTTGTCCATCGTCCAGCCGAGCGTCATGCATCCGTATCGGCTGACTCGGCCGAAACTTGGCCGCAACCCGCAAGTGCTGCACACGCGCGTCGGCGAGACGATGCTGCCGAGGGTTTCTGAGCCGATCGCAAATCCGCATAGGCCTGCGACCACCGCGCATGCGCTCCCGGCGGAAGAGCCTGAGCTTCCTTGTTCGATATCCCAAGGGTTGCGGGTCATTCCACCGAACCATTGATCGCCCCAAGCCAAGGTGCCGACGGTGAGTTTTGCCAGTAGGACCGCACCGGCCGATTCGATTTTTTCTGCGACTGTCGCCATCGTTTCTCGCAGTCGATCTTTGTAATCGACTGCCCCCCAAGTCGTGGGCATTCCTGGGATGGAGATAATATCTTTTGCCCCCCAAGGTATTCCATGCAAAATGCCTAGATCCTTGCCCGAGGCAAGCAGTTCGTCGGCCCGCTTGGCACTCTCGATAGCATCCTGGTTGTAGGAAACCACGCACAGCAACTGCGGATCGTATTTCTTGAGTCGCTCGGTGTACATCGCCGTGAGTTGCTCGCTGGTAAAGAGCTTGCGCCTCAGACCTGCGGCTAACTGTTCGACGGTCCAAAACGCTACCTGCTCGAGTGTGTCTGGATCGAATTTGGGCAGCTCAAGCTCAGAGAGTCGTCGGGTGTTTGGGTCGCCCGTGGATTGCCCAGGGGCCGGATTTGCGATTTGCAGGTGTCCAAAGCGAGTGGCAGGTTCGACGAAGGCCGCTGGCAGGAAGACGCTCGCCATCGGGGTATTTTCTTCGATCGACGCGGTGCGAAGGGCTTGGATCGACTTGGCTTTTGCGCTGAGTCGCTTGGCGATTTCCTCGCAGTGCGCGTCGGTCAATTCAACTCGCGATTGCCAGGAGGCTTGGCGAACCATCTCCGAGGTGATCTCGGCGAGTTGATTCCTGGGTGCTAGGTTCTTGCCAAGCGGCGGGTCTTGGGTTTCCTGATCGATTGGCAGGCAGACAGCGAGGGCTTGGGCTTGAGACATCGAGGCGACCAACCCGCTGGTCAGAAGGCTGCTGATGATCCATTCGCGACGTCCCATGGGTGCCTGGGAACGGATCGATGGGTTGGGTTGCGTCATAGTGCGAGGGGGCTCTCGGGTCTCAACGGGGAATGGTGGTCGTTTTATTCGTTGACAGGGATCAGGCGGATCTCACGGATATCAGCGACGGCCGCGGCGGCTTTGGTTTTGGGTTTGACCCTTAGTTTTCCGGCCCCCGCTTGCAACTTGAGCACACCGAGCGGCTCGATGACGATGTTTTGAAAGTGTCCTGTATCGCGAACTTTCCATTCGAGCGTTTGGGTGAGTGTTTCGGCAGAGTTGGCTTTGGGAGAATCGATTTGGACGTCGACCATCGACCCCCCATTTCCTGAGCCGCAACCGCAGTGGAGCTCGACGCGATAGGTGCCCTCTTTGGGGATTTGCATCGACCATTCGACCCAGTCATCGACCTCGGTCCAATAGCCTACGACGTTTTTATAGGTTTCGGGTTCGAAGCGGATCCGTTTTCCGTGCGGCAGGGAATCGCGGGCCAGAAGGGAAATTCCTGCAGAGGTCTTTTTGAGTTTTGTTGGTCGTTTATCGATGGCTTTGTTCATGCCCGATCTCCAAGGGGCCCATTTCTGAGCGATCTCTTGTGCGGATTGATTGCGGCCATCGATCAGCGATGCGTTTTGTTCGATGTACAGTTCGGCATGGAGTTCCGGTTCGATTCGAGGGTTCGGCATGCACTCTTGGGCTGCGATGCTCGATTTCCAGCCGACGAGAAGCTGGTGCATCTGCAGAGCGATCTCCGTTTGGGTTTTGGCCAAGTTGTTTCGTTCCGAGGGATCGGAGCTGAGGTCGAACAGTTCACCGGTCTGCATCTCATAGTCTTCGACCCATTTCCAGTTCCCGCGTCGAACGGCTCCCGAGGGTTTGCTTCCTTGGTTGGTGTAATGAGGCAGATGCCAGTAAAAGACACGGTCTTCGGCGGGTGTTTTGTTTTGGGTCCAAGCGGCGAATTGGGATTGGCCATCGACGGGTCCGACGCTTTTGCCGGCTTCGATTCGAGCCGAATCGAGGATCGTAGGTAGGATATCGAGCAACGAGACAGGCGCGTCGATCGTTCGGCCTTGGGCGATCTTGCCGGGCCATCGGACGAGCAAAGGGATGCGCAATCCGCCTTCGTAGAGGTAGCCTTTGCCGGCGCGATGCGGACCGTTGTAGGTCGCTGGAGTTGGGTGCCCTTCGGGGACATGCAATCCGCCGTTGTCGCTTGAAAAAATCACGATGGTGTTGGAGGCTTGGCCCGACTGTTCGATCGCCGTGAGCAATTTGCCGATCGAATCGTCCAAGGACTCGATGACGGCCGCATAGAGAGGATTCCAAGCTTGAGCGTTCCGCTCGATTTTGCTCGGTTGCTCATTGAGCATGATGTGAGGCGAGTGGTGAGGTACGTAGCAGAAGAAGGGTTTGTCGCGGTTGGCTTGAATGAATTCGATGGCTTTGTCGGTGATGAGGTTTTCGTTTTTACCGCCGGTCGTCAAAGGGTCTCCGTTGCCGTTGGGTTCGATACTCACATCGAAACCTTGGGCAATCGCTGCTGAGTCACCTCCCCCTAGATGCCATTTGCCAAAGATGCCGGTCGCATACCCGGATTGCTTGAGGGCTTCGGCCAGGGTCGCAGCGCTCGGGATCAAGGCCGGCTCGATCTGCGGTTGTAGCAAACGTTGGCTTGGAGCATCGGCTCGACCGGGCAGATAGCTGGTCAAGTGCAAGCGAGCAGGGTACTTGCTCGTCAGGAGCGAAGCGCGAGAGGCCGAGCAGATCGGCAGGCCGCAATAGGCGCTTGTGTGCTTGATCCCTTCGGAGGCGAGTCGATCCAGGTTGGGAGTTTTGTGATCGGTCCGGCCGTAGCAACCCAAGTCGAACACGCCGAGGTCATCGGCCAAGATCAGTACGACGTTCGGTGGGCGGTCTTGAGCCGAGGCATTTTCCAGACCGGCTGTACAAGCCAGGATGGTGGCGATTGCAAGCATCCATGGTTTGGGGATGATTCCAGGTCGATTCATGGGTTCGATTCCATCGAAAGTGGAGAGTTGCAATCCGGTCCTCTGTGGGTCTCAGGAGTTGCACGCGGGTGGGCTGGGTGTCCATCGTTTGGGGCGACGGTCTTAAATGATAGCAAAAGCCCCAGAAGCTTGTGCTATTCGGGAAATTTCTACCGCATTGGGATTTGAGTTCAATTCGAGCTTAAGTGGATCCGATTCTACAGGAACGATTCTCTGTCCCAACTCAAACTTGCCTGGAGTTTTATGCTGACTGAGATGCAAAACACGGTTGGATCGGTGATCGATACGGATCCATTGACCAATTCGGACAGAGCCCCTGAATCGGTGCCTAAGACGATGCCTATCCATCGCGGCACCGAGTCGTTGCGGTACTTGCTGCAGCATTTGACAGCCAGTTGGGTATCGCGAGTTGGGGTTTGTTCGGAGGATTCCAAGCGTCCATCGGATCCACAGGAACCTTGAAGATGAAATGGCGTCGATGGGTGATCGGGATCGGTTTCCTGCTGGCTCTTTTGGGGCTTTATTCCGTTCGTCGCTCGATCGTTGTTTCGTTTTTATCGTCGAGATTTTCGGCGCGTGTGGAGTCCGAGACGCTCGAAGCTTCTTTGGATTCGGTGCGTTGGACCGAGGGGTCGATTGAGCTTCGCGATGGCAGATCGATCGAGGTCGGCGATGGCCATGCGTTGTTCGATGCCGGTACGCTTTGGGCCGGTACGCTTTGGAAGGGGGACTTGGTCGTCGACGAGCTTGAGCTTCACGGGGTCCGGATCCCGGCGGACTTGCCACGATCGACGCCGTTGTCTTTGCCGTCGTTTCCCGACGAGTACAGGACGGTACCCGACGTCGAGAGTTGGGCTGAAGCTTGGTTGAGCGATGCGGTCGGGGGTATCGACCGGGAGGCTGGACGAGTTCTTTTGGCATCGCAGGAGTTGCACAGTCGCTACGAGCAGCTTGCAGCGGATTTGGATCGAACGATCGAATCGAGTCCCAAGGATCTTCACGATCGCAAGCAAGCGTCGTTGATGGCTCAGCAGTACCATGGGATCCAGCAGCGTTTGGCGGAGCTTCGGATTCAATCGAGGACCAGCGGCAGGGAGCTTGCGAGGAAATGGTCCATGGTCGCCGAATCGGTCGGTGAGAAATTTCGCTCACGATCGCTTGGGATGATACCGGATTCGGAGCATCAGATCGAGCAGTTTGCCAAGGGTTATTCGCAGCGGATTACGCCGACGGTGCTTGCGTACTGCGATGTCGTCGCTGCTGCGATGAATCCGCGTGGGATGGCACAGGCCTATGAGCGTTCGAGACGGACGACTGTTGTTCGCAAGGCGACGTTCAGCGGCTTTTTGAGCGATTCGAAGAGGGGCAATTTGCAGGTTCCCTTCGAATGCCAAAGTTGCCAATGGGCTTGGGATAGTCCCTCGCATCTTCCGACGACATCGGTCTGGAACTTCGGGCTTCCCGACGGCCAGGGGGCTTTGGAGGTCTTTGCTGAGCAGCAACCGAGTCTTCTTCGGATGACCTGTTATTGGTATATCTCGAGGGGGCAGCAAGCCTTCCAGGCCAATCCGAGCCGTATACGGATTCAGATTGAGCAGAGCGTTGATGATCGTTCGGTGAGTATCACCGCACCATGGGCGATCGAGCAGCAGGCTCGGAAGGACACGTCTCGAGGGCTCAGTCCATTGACGTTCACCATTCGCGAACCTGCTGGGAGTCCCAGCGATGTTCCGGGGCGGACGGTACCCGTGGCATTCGAGTCGGTCGCGGTCGAGCCTCGGGTGCTCTTTGAGATAGAGAGTGAATTCAAGGCCAACAAGCAGCGTTGGCTTCGAGAGGTCCAGGACCGATGGGATCGCGCGTTGGGGTCGATGGTAGCGAGCAAGCAGGAAGCTTCGGTTCGTCTTTGGGAACAGAAGTCTG
>Ga0082207_1000351_pt1 | contig 26768 bp, 15 predicted proteins | sample LakMenEpi10Aug09_FD_71540 | JGI IMG/M metagenome (GOLD analysis project Ga0082207, IMG submission 71540)
CTTCAACAGCCGTACCATTCGTCTAACCCCGCTTGCAGGTTTCTGGCGACAAGACAGCGTCTACGAATTGACGCTCATCAACAAACCCACCTTGCGGGTTATCGCTCCGGATGATGCGGCTAGCCGCATCGATGGAGATCGATTCACCGTGACTCTGGCAAGCGGTGGCACACGCTCCCTGGAACTCGACAGCGGGTTTATCCTCACGGTTCCTGCCGCCGGTGTCGCAGACGGCCAAACCTTCACCTACACCCCGATCGGTGGAGAAACGATCACCTTCGAGTTCAACCTCGCAGGCAACACGCAAACAACCTTTGCCTCGAAGGTTATTACCTACTTAGCTTCGGATACTCCAGATCAACTTGCAGCTAAAATCGCTGCGGTCGTCAATCCATTGATCCGCCAAAACGGATGGCCTGTTCAAGCGATCCCCGGTGGCCGCGTCGTCGTAGGCGGCAACGTGGGCGATACGATGAATGTCTCAAGCTCCTCGCTGGTGCTCTCGGGACAACCAGGAGTTCAACCAGGCGCGATTCCCGTACGATTCCTCCCCGTCGCAGGATTTGATGCCATCGCCATGTCGACGGCACTGACCCAAGCCCTCAATCAAGTTGGCTCGGGGGTGAAAGCCTACTCGCTAGCCAATGGATTGGTATTCGTCGAAGGGGTCACGTCGATTTCAGGCATGGCCGCTTCGCTGAGCATCCCAGCCATCCAAGACCTCGCTGGGAATAACTTGCAAGCCAATCGAGCCAACTCGCTGACGCAATTTACGATCCTCATGCCAGAAGTCACCATCGACTACGGAGACGCACAGCAGCGCCCTGGAACCGGTTCGAACAGCAGCACTCTGCTGGCCGACAATGGAGTTCGCCATGGCCTCTACCCAGACGATGCTACCCTGCTGGTACTGGGCACCTACGCCGATGGAGAAACCGATGGGCAACCATCGGACGCAGCCGATGCTGACGACTTCGATTCAACCATCGACTTTGGAACACTCTCGAGCTACTTGAGCGTCTCGACCAAGGGCCCTGCACGCTTGGCCACCGCAGCGTTCGATCCGACGATGATCGGCAAGTCGATTACCATCTCCGATACGGTTGCCAAGTCGGTTACCTATGAATTCACCGACGGGGGATCACCAGTTATTTCGGGTGCTCGCGCGGTGAATCTCAGCGGTGCAGTGACCGCCGCCGATGTCGCGTCGCGATTGCAAGCCGTCGTGCTGGCGTCGATACTCGATGGTAGCATCACCGGAATCCATGCAAGTGCCACTGGCAACATCCTTTCCTTGGGTGGATCTAACGGACATCGCTTTGATGTATCCAACGCTCTGGGTGCTGTGTCTCGACTCCAGTCGGGAACCAACGAAGTGGTTGTGAACTCAAATCTCATCGGGCTTGCCGCAGGCAACACGATGTTCCTGACCGACGGTTTTGGAAACCAAGTCGGCTTCCAAGTTGTCGATACCAATCCGTTGGCAACACCGACAGTTCTGGCTGTTGGAAGTGTCGCTGTATCGGTAGACCTTTCGACCGTCACGCCAAGTAGCTTTGCAACCGCTCTGGCTGCAGCCATCAACAAAGCTATCAGCGATTCGAAGCTCAAACTGCCCACAGTCAACGTTGTTAACAATACGTTGACGGTCTCGGCCGATGACGAAGACGGTGTTCAGTTCGGTAGCTGGTTCAATGCCAACTCCCTCTCGACACCCGTGACACTAACGGCCTCGGCAAGCGGATTTGTTGATGCTTGGATCGATTGGAACCAAGACAACGACTTTGAAGATGCAGGCGAGAAGATTCTCACCGCGCAGAGCGTTGTCGCTGGTGCGAATACCTTCTATGTGACCACACCTGCTAGTGCCGCGATCGGATTTACAACAGCACGTTTCCGTATCAGCAGTACCGGTGGCCTGTTCACCTACGGACTCGGTATTGGTGGTGAAGTCGAAGACCACTTGATCGAAGTCCTATCGGGATCGCCACCAGTGGCAAACACCGATAGCTTCATCGTCGCTGAAGACAACGTTCTAATCGTTCCAGCCGCTGGCGTACTCACCAACGACACCGATGCAGATGCACAACCCATTCGTGTATTTGACTCGGATCTCACCCAACCTGGAGTGCAACCCGTTCGCGGTCCTGAGCATGGATACCTAACGATCTCAGCCGATGGCTCGTTTGTTTACACTCCAAAACAAGACTTCTTTGGCACCGACACGTTTGTGTACCTTGCGACCGATCCTCGCATGACCAGCAACGTTGCTGCCACGGTGACGATCACCGTCACTCCAGTCAACGATGCACCTGTTGCCGTCGATGATGTTGCGACCATCAATGAAGACGAGACGATCACCTGGGACGGTTCGCTCTTTACAGCCAACGACCGCACCCAACCGGATCGTCCAACCGGAACCGATGGTGACATCTACGACACGAACGAATCGGGACAAACCCTCCGCATTGTGGATGCCGAATTGGTCGTCGATCGTGGGCTTGGCGAAACGCTTACGCTGCTAAACAACAAGATCACCTATACACCTCCAACGGATTACAACAACCTGATCAACGGACCAGTGTTGGTTCGAATCCTCATCGAAGACTCCGGTGTGGCTGGAGGCGATGAACAACCCAAGCGACCGGGGATGGACGATACACCTCCAACCCTGATCTATAGCACTCTGACGATCAACATCAACGATGTGAACGATCCGCCTCTGTTTAACATCCCGCGGCCAACCCAAACACCGCTCGAGGATGCAAACGTTAGCGCACCTGGCTTCTTGAACTTGATCTTCCCGGGCAAGTCCACAACCGACGATGAACTCGGATTGGTCACTGGACTTCCAGCACAAACCGTGCAATTCCAAGTCACAGCCTTGGATCCCACTCGGTTCACCGCAGCAGGCCAACCGGCCATCGATGCCAGTGGCACACTGACCTATACCCTCAACACCGATGTCAACGCGCTGAACTCTTCGCCGATCCTCGTTGAAGTCATCGCGATCGATAGCGGAAATGCAGCAGGCTCGCGACCAGGACGTCCCGACGAGAATCGTTCGGCACCCAAGACCTTCACGATCCTGCCCGTCGAAGTCAACGATGCTCCGTTGTTTACCATCCCCAACCCGGTAATCAACATCCTCGAAGACCTCGAAGTCAGCCCGGTTGCAAGCTTCGTCACCAACATCGTCGCCGGCCCTCCGACGGCCACCGATGAACTGGGGCTCAATCCGCCCACCCCTGGGCAAACCGTCTCGTTCGAAGTCACCGCTTTGGATCCAACGCGATTCAATGGACTTGCAGGACAACCACGGATCAATGCCGCCGGTCAACTCTCCTACGACCTCTCGCCCGATGTAAACTTGCTCAACTCTGGACCGATTTTGGTTCGAGTCGTAGCCGTCGATGACGGGCCTGCCGCAGGCGATCGCCCAGGTATCCCTGACGTGAATCGATCCATCGAGCAAACCTTCACCATTCTGGTTCAGGATGTCAACGATGCTCCTGGTTTCAGCATTCCTAACCCGACGATTGCGATCCAAGAAGACCTAGAGAATTCGCCTCTCCCAGGCTTCCTAACGAACATCGTGGCCGGTCCACCATCGGCAACCGATGAACTTGGATTGAATCCACCCACGCCAGGGCAAACCGTTAGCTTCAATGTTCGCGCCTTGGATCCGACTCGCTTTAGTGTTCAACCTCAGATCACTCCCGATGGCACCCTGAGCTACGACCTTGCACCGAACGTCAACCTGCTCAACTCCGGACCGATCTTGGTCGAGGTCATCGCCGTCGATAGCGGCAATGCAGCGGGATCCCGACCAGGCATTCCCGATGTGAATCTATCTGCTCCCCAGACATTCACCATCAGCGTCCAAGACGTCAACGATGCTCCTGAATTCTCGGTTCCCAATGCAACGATTACGATCAACGAAGACCTCGAAAATTCGCCACTGAGTGGATTCCTCACGGGCATCCTTCCTGGTCCAGCAAGCGCCTTAGACGAACTGGCCTCGCAAACCGTCACCTTCACGGTCACGGCAGTTGATCCAAGTCGCTTCAACGGCACTGCCGGACAACCTGCGATCAGCTCGACGGGTGTGCTAACCTACGACCTGGCTCCTGATGTCAATAACGTCAACTCCGGTCCGATCTTGATCCGTGTTCAAGCAGTCGACAACGGCCCTGCTCCTGGCTCTCGCCCAGGCATTCCCGATGTCAACTCGTCGGCAGAGATCACCGTGACACTCAACGTGAATCCAGTGAACGATGCTCCGCTCTTTACGATTCCCAATCCGATCATCAGCGTCGACGAAGACCTCGAAATCTCGCCGATCAATGATTTCGCAACGAACATTTTGGCCGGTCCACTTACGGCTATCGATGAACTCGGTCTGGTAAGCGGAGTACCTGCTCAAACCTTGACCTTCGATGTCCAAGCCGTGGATCCATCGAAGTTCAACGGCACTGCAGGTCAACCGAGGATCTCTCCGACCGGAGTACTGACCTATGACCTCGCACCCGATGTGAACATCCTCAACTCCGGTCCGATCTTGGTTCGTGTCAGCCTGTTTGACAACGGCTCGAATACCCCGCCAAACGTCAATCGTTCGACGACTCAGACCTTTACCATCCGAGTCAAAGAGATCAACGATCCACCGATTTTTGACATGGCCTTCAACTCGTTCAACATGCGAGAAGACGACGGGTTCTTGACCCTGCCAGGATTCATCACCAACCTCGGCCCTGGTCCATTGACCGCAACGGACGAATCGAACCAGACGACCAATATCATCGCTGTGGCTGTCGATCCGACCGCTTTCGCAGTGCAGCCGTTGGTTACCGGTACGGGTGATCTGACGTTCCAATTGGCTCCCGATGTCAACAGCTTGTTCAAGGATACGAGGATTCGGTTGATCGCCACCGACAATGGCGTACCATCGGAGACCACAGAAAAGATCCTTACTCTCAACGTTGCTGATATCAACGATGAACCTCAGTACACGATCCCAACGACCCTTGTCTCGATCCTCGAAGACAACGAATCGATCACCGGTGTTACACCGACCCGAGTGGTTGGATTCGCAACCAACGTTCGACCTGGTCCAGCGACCGCCATCGATGAAGTTTCCCAGACGCTGACGTTCAACGTCACGTTCAACTCCAACACGGGACTCTTCAGCACCCAACCGAGCATTTCCCCAACGGGCGATTTGACCTTTGTGACCGCTCCGAACCAAAACGGAACGGCGGTCATCATCGTCAACTTGGTCGACAACGGTCGCCCAGGTCCATTCCCCAATGACAACATTGGACCCAATGCGACCTTCTCGATCATCATCCGACCGGTCAACGATGCACCCGAATTTACGATCCCATCGTCGACAACTGCGGATGAAGACCAAGGTGTCGTATCGGTACCCAACTTTGCTACAGGTATTCGACCAGGACCAGTCACTGCCGCAGACGAATCGAACCAAGAACTGACCTTCGAAGTCGTCGCGTTTGATCCGACCGCCTTTGCAGTCCAGCCAACCATTGGAGTCGATGGCACGTTGGTTTATCAAACGGCCAAAGACATCAACAGCAACTCGGGTAAAGACACCCGCGTTCGTGTAAGGCTCCGAGACAACGGTGCGTCGTCTCCGGCTCCAAACACCAACATCTCGACCGAAAGCGTCTTTACCATCAATATCCTGCCAGTGAACGATCCACCGATCTCAGCCGGATACCTCACGACGACGCTCGAAGACACCCGAGTGACTGTGCAAACTTCAGATGTTTTGGCCAATGATTTGCCAGGCCCTCCAGATGAAGTTGCCGAAGGTCAAACCATTCGTATGACCAACATCGAACAACTCACCACCCGTGGTGGAGTAGTCATCCCAGTCTTTAGCAACGGTCGAATCATAAGATTCGATTACATCCCGCCGTTGAACTTCGTCGGCCAAGACTTCATCCGCTACGTCGTGACCGACGATGCGACTTACAAGCCTGGTCAACAAAGCGCCACCGGTACGATCACCATGAGCGTCGGACCGATCAATGATCCGCCTCAGTTCACCGCTGGTGGAAACGTGACGGTGCTCGAAGATTCCGCAGCCTACTTGGCACCCTGGGCCACGAACATCCTGGCCGGACCTCCGGCAGCAACCGACGAGAACACCGGTCCAAATGCACAGACCGTTTCCTTTGAGGTTACCACCAGTAACGATGCATTGTTCTCAGTGCGTCCTGCTGTCGATGCTGCAGGTCGCTTGAGCTTCACGCTTGCCAAAGATGCCAACGGTTCGGTCAGCATCGTGGTTGTCGCTGTCGATAGCGGCCCATCGTCGCCACCACCGAATAACAACAGATCGCAAGCGGCGACCTTCACCCTGTCGGTCACTCCAGTGAACGATCCACCAGGATTCAATGTCACAAGGAACATCTCCGTCGACGAAGACTCCGGTGCCTTCACAGGTCTCGTGCTTGCCGACATCGTCCCAGCCGAAGGCATGAACAGCAATCCTCCAACGGCCTTGGATGAAGCCAACCAAACCGTCAGCATCTCGACGAGTGTCGACCAGCCGGCCTTGTTTACGGCTCAACCGACGATCGATTCCAACGGTGTGCTGCGGTTTACACCTGCACCAAACGCCTCGGGCGTGGCGATCGTCTCGGTCGTCGCAACCGACAACGGACCGAGCACTCCGCCGAATGTGAATCGTTCGCAGTCCAAGACATTCTCGATCACCATCAATCCGATCAACGATGCTCCGATTGCACTCGATAACAGCTACAGCACTGACGAGCACACCATTCTCAATGTGACGGCTCCGGGTGTTCTAGCTAACGATACCGATCCAGATCTGCCCAACGACACTCTGAGTGTGGCAAGTTTCCAAGCGACCTCGGAACTCGGTGCCGCAGTAACAGTTCGCAACGATGGCTCTGTGGTCTACAACCCAACCGTATCGGCTCGGCTGCGTGCGATGGTCGACGGTCAAAGCTTGGTCGACACCTTCACCTATCGTGCTAAAGACACAGCAGGACTACTGAGCAACGTTGCTACCGTCTCGATCACCGTCAGCGGTATTAACGATGCTCCCGTAGCCAATAACGATACGTTTACTGTTCCGTTCAACGTCTCGGAACTCCTCCCGGTTTTGGCCAACGATACCGATGTCGACACGCCGTTAGATATCGGTTCGATCGAGATCGGTCGACTCCCAGTCAATGGTACAGTCGCTCCGACCTCCTCGGGTACGGTGCGCTACACACCTAGAACTGGTTTCCGTGGCCAAGATACCTTCACCTACCGCGTCCGCGATTCTCTTGGCAAGTACTCCCAAGAAGCGACCGTGACGGTGAATGTCAATACAGCACCGGTTGCTGTTCCAGATTCCGCGATCACCAAGCGTGACACGCAAATCCTCATCGATGTTCTGGCCAATGACTTCGACACCGATGGCACGATCAATCGTAGCACCGTCAACATCGTCACCCCACCGAACTTCGGAACCGCCGTAGCTCAAAGCGATGGTCGAATCCTGTTCATTCCTCAAGCAGGATTCACAGGCACAGCAACCTTTGCTTACGCAGTTTCCGATAACGATGGACTTTCGAGCAACGTCGCGAATGTAACCGTTCAAGTCGTCACTTCGCTCTACCAAAACCCGAGCAACAAGTACGATGTCAACAACGATTCGTTCGTATCGCCGATCGATGTGCTGCTTGTGATCAACCTGCTGAACTCGCAAGGTGCATCGATTCCAGTCGAACAGCTTCCACCGCCTCCTCCGTTCTACGATGTCAACGGCAACGGATTCGTGGATGCAACCGACGTGCTTTCGCTCGTCGACTTCATCAACGGCACGGGCAACAGTGGATCCGGTGAAGGGGAGCAAGACGTTGTCGATGGCACGAGCCAGTTGGCGATCGGTCTACTTGCCGCTCCAGAACCCCAAGTTGTCGAGCAAGCCGTGTTGTTCAATGCGGCGGGTAGTCAGTCCAACGCTTGGGCAACCCTCAGCGATGAATCCGAACTCTACGGCCCATCCCTCTTCCCGATCGAATCAGAGGATGAGCAAGCCATCGAGTTCTGGGCTAGCCTGTCGAAGGACAAGAGCCAGCAGGATCAGTCATCCGATCTCGATGATGAATTCCTTACTGGGGCTTGGATGTAGCGATCATCCGATCAAACAAAGGTGAGGCCATCAGTGTCGTCACGATGGCCATAATCACCAGGCATGCAAAGAGCTCCTGCGAGATAATCCCTCGTTCGAGCCCCTTGTTGATGATGATCAGCTCCATTAAGCCTCGGGCGTTCATCAGTACGCCAATTCCCATTGCATCTCGCATGCTCAATCCCGATAGCTTGGCAGCCGCCGTACAAGCGGCCCATTTACCGAGAATCGCTGCCACAAGGATCGCTGCACAGACTCCCAGCAACCACCATTGGTTCAAGAGTCCAATACGCGTATTGAGTCCCGAATAGGTAAAAAAAAGAGGCAAAAGAAGAGCCACCGTCAGCGGTTGGATCCGATCGACCACTCCCGAATGAATCGAGCCTCGGGGGATCGCTGTGCCTACGAGAAATGCTCCAAAAACAGCATGAAGGTGAATTGAGTCGGTAAACCAAGCACCCAGCGACATGAGCATCAAGGCGATGACCAAACCCGACTCGCTAAGCTTGCTCTCGGAATCCAGAAAAATATTTCGAAACCGCAAAAGAATCGGTCGCAGAACCATCGTCACGAAGACGACGAAACAAATTCCCCCACCAATGCTCTGAATCGCTTGAGTCATATCGCTATCGAAACTCGCGAGCACCAAAGCCAGCAAGCACCATGCAACCGCATCATCGATCGCCCCGGCTCCGATAGCCACTGTCCCCATGAGCGTTCCGTTGAGCCCCTTGAAGTGAATAATCCTTGCAAGCATCGGAAACGCAGTAATGCACATCGATGCACCGACAAATAAAGCGGCTTCTGTTGCGGATGTTTGCTCTGGAAAAAGTCCCCCGCGAGCATGCAACAGGTAACCGAGTCCTCCGCCGAGGATAAACGGCACAAGCATCCCGGCAACGGATACCGCGATCGAACTTTTGATGTGCTTTCGAACAATGTCGACTCGAAATTCCAAGCCGACGATGAACATGTACAGAGCAAGCCCCAGTTGGGATGCAGGGAAAAGATAAGCCGACGTGTCTCGGACCTGCTGCTTAGGATCCCATGGAAAGAGGGACTTTTGAAGCTCTGGGGCCAAGAGTCCGAATAGGGACGGCCCAAGAAGTACCCCTGCGATCATCTCGGCAACAACCTGAGGCTGTCCGAACCGTTTGGCGACAAGCCCAACGACCCGGCAAACGCCGAGAATAACCGCGATCTGAAGAAAGAACTGGATGGCTAAGTCTAAGTTTTTCATCCAAACGATTGTACAAACAATAGTTGTTTGAACAACAGAAAGACCTGTCCAAAATGGGCCTATTTGATGATTCCAAGCAAATATTCCAGGCTGCTAGCAAACTTACCATCCGCCACAATTGCCTGCTTCCTGACCCCATGGGTGCTTAAAACAAACGCAAATCCACCGCAGTTACAGATCTTATCCTAGCAGACAACCGAATCCCTTTTTGAAATAGATCACCTTGGCGAAGAACCAAGGGGGGATTATTTCCCACAGAAATTTTTTCGAGTCTCTCTGCAATCTTTGGCACGAAAAACGCATTCACGGGACTCCAGATCGGTTGCATTTGAGATCGAACCTTTGCGTTTCTATAGGATTCCAGATCATGAACTTCAGCCCTACGGCGAGCGTTATCCAAACCAATTCTCGATGCCATGAGACCAATCGGATATTTTCAAACTTGCTGCTGTCGGTGTACTTGATGATCATTGGAGCGATCTCCTGTTACGACATGCTCCTAACGGTTCGATACGCGGAAAGTCTTCAGCAACTGGAACTCAATCCGATCGGTCGATGGCTAATGCAATTGGATCAAATACCCAGTAACAAGATCCCAGATGTGACCTACTTTTTAATCGCCAAAGGAATCGGGACTGCGTTTGTATTGTTTGTGATTTTCATGATGACCCAACGTCGCGCAAAGTTCGGCCATCCGGTGGGTCTAGGAGTAAGCTTTTGTCAAATCGCTCTTGCGATCTATCTATGCTACGGCACGGCTGAATAAAGGTTTCCTCGGGTGTTTTTGTGGCTGACAATTTATGCCACTGGTTCTATTCGTACTCGACCTGAGTGCCATGGTACTCGTACTCAAAAAAGTGTGTTGGGATGTAGTTGACATACTGGCCAAATACTCGGGTTCCAGCTTCCTTGAAAAGCTGATCGCCTTGAGTCGATTCAAGCGTTTCGAGTACGAGTACCGCGAAGCTGACGAGATTGAAGTTTTATTTTGACCGCTGATACACGCTTATAAACGCCGATGCTGTTCCTTTACGCCCTGCGGCTAACGCGATGCTGAACCCATAAGACGGCTCTTCCACTGCACCGGAACGTTCGGATAGGAAGCCAGTACCAATTCGCTAAGCTCCCTTGCTTTGGTTTGCTCTCCGGCTGCCTCCAAGACTTGGATCGTCCGTGCTCGAGCCTCCAGCCATGGCTCCGAACCTGCCGTTACGCCACTTGCCATCTGTCGGTACCAACCAAGCGATTTTTCGTTAAGCCCTTTTGTTCGCTGCATCGTCCTGGCCGAACGATACACCCACCACAAGGATTTCGGATCCTTGGCAATACGTGCCTCAAGCCCACGCTTGAGCAATTCAGAATCGCTCGATCCAAGTTCAAGTCGCACCAGGTCGATGAATCGATCAAGTCGACCTCCGGCAATAACGACTCGACTGCCAAGCCTCTGCGTCAATGACTCTCGCAGTTGCTCAAGCTCGGAAAGCTGCGTCGGAGTAAGCCTGCCGGTTTGCCAAGCGTCCTCGCAACGATTCCACGAATCGGCAAGTCTCCCCAAAAGATCGCTTTCCTCAAAAGAAATCGTCTCGATCGAACTTGGTTTGGCCCAACGACGATCGGGCTTGAGCGAATCAAACCAAGCCGAGAGCGCCTCGGGTCGGATTCCTTGGTCAGGGCTCTTCTCCGATTTGGAAGTCGCTCTTTGCAGAAGTGCTTCCTGCAATTCCGTCGACAATTTCGATAGCAACGGATTCTCTTGCAAGGGTCTTTCCAACCAATCCTCCTGGGTCACTAGTCTAACAAGCAGCAACCGGCCAAGTGCCCGCCTTTCGATCCCTTGGGTGTTGCCAGAGGAAGCTCTCTGCAAGAACTCTTTCCAGAATTCCAATAAGCTTGCTAGTTCACCGGAGGATAACCCTTGGATCTCAAGCAGATCGATCGCTTGGAGTGACTGCTGAGCCTCTGGCCAATTCAGCGCAGTCTCCTTGAGCCGCTGCAAATAAGTCGCTTGCCGCAATTGTTGCGATTCTGCATCCAGCTTCGGATCCGGATTGCGGATCAACCAAGCGGACATCATCGCCGCCGCAGATGCCTTCGGGGACTCAGGATAGCTGATCGCACTTCGATAGAACTCATCGGCCGCAGCGCTGTGCTGGCCGGTTTGCTCAAGCAGTGCTGCTACCTGCATCGCAAATGCAAATGCCTCTTGGGTCGCACCGAGCTTCGATGCGGCAAGTTCCGCCTGCTGGAGTTTCTCGATCGCCATCTCGAAATTATTCGCTGCGATGGCTTGGCGAGCCTGGATTCGAAACAGCTCCAAGGATGCCATCGACTTTGTATCGGGACTGCTTGAATCGGCACGACTGCTTTGGGTGGTGCTCATGAGTCCACTGGATACCAACATCGCATCGGCTCGCTGCTCCCAATACCTACCAAAACGATCCGATATGCCTTTGCGCAGTCTCAAGATACTCTCTGGACTTTCGGATCGATTCAGCTCTCGCTTGACGAGCATCGCCAGATGTTCCAAAGCCAACTCGGGAGAGTTCTCCCACCCCCCGGCCTTGGCAAACCAGGCTTCGACGGTTGGCCATTGTTCGCTGATCCGAGCCGAACGGATCGCCAAACTTGCAGCCGCATTTCGCCAAGATTGCGCCTCGGAATTGGTATCCTTACTGAGTAAGTCCCAAAGCTCGCCCATACTCTTTTGCACCGATGCATGTCGGCCGAGTTGCAATTCCGCTTCGCTTTGAGCCAAGGTAAGTAGCGGGCGATGCGTCCATGTTGCCGGGAGTTGATTCTTCGCTCGATCGATCGAGGTGAGCATCTGCGTTGCAGCCGCGATTTGCTCGTCGCTTTGGACCGGATAGCACTGCGATTGCTGATACAATAGATCCGCCCGCAGGAGTTCGATCTGACCTCGTAAGTCGAGGATCTCTCCTGCAGTGATCTCGTTGGGAAGCGTCTTGTCTTTGAGTTCCCGCTGGGCCTTTGTCAGAAGCGGTTTATCCGGCTGCATCTTGGATACCGTCTGCTCAAGACGCTCTAGCTCATCGAGCCCCCGACGGATCGATTGCAAGAGCCATTGGTGATGGGACTTGCGACCGGGGACTGCAAGATAGGCAGCAAGGGTGTGCTGATTGACCAACCGTCGGCACCAAAGCTCCTTCCATCGGACCCAAGGCCCGCGAGGGCTAGTGTTTTGCTCTTTGACCCGAGCAAGCTTGGCAACCTCCGCGAGGATCGACTCCAAAGAATCCACCGACGCGTTCCAATCGACTTGTTCAAGCCCCTGTGCCGTCTTGGCATGCAACAGCAGCATCTGCCACTGAGCATGGGCATTCGACTCAGGAACGCTTCGATCGAGCCGAACTTGGCAAACTTCCACGGCCAGATCCGATGCTCGAAGATCGATCAGCGATTTTACCCAAACCACATCAGGGGCCTGTGTCATGGCCCGGATGCCAAGTCCTGGAAAGGGCTCCGACTGAGCATTGGCAAGAGGGCTTTGCATCGCCAGTGCCAAAGCCAGTGCCGACGGCATGGTCAATGCTAAGCTGCATTGCAGGAGGATTCGCAGAAGTTTCGGTTTGGATCGCTTGGCCGCCATGCACGTCGTTTCGGCAAAAGAAAAACCATCGAGGGAATCGGAAATATTGGGCTTCATGATACGATATCCCACTCATTTCATCGATCCAATACCGGAGTTTAGCCAGTGCAATTCGAGACCGAATCGACCATTGTGGCGATCGCCACCGGCAGCACCGTCGGCTCGGGCCAGCATGGTGCCCTGCGCGGAGCGGTACGCATCAGCGGCTTGAAAACCCGGCATATCCTCGATTCGCTCTTTCCGGACCTAAGCCACACCCTTGGGACGACCAGATATGCCAAGCGGTTTACAACCTGCATCGATCTTCCCGAACTGGGCGAAATCCCTTTAAGCGTTTTCTATTGGCCAAATCATCGTAGCTATACCGGAGAGCCTGCTGCCGAACTTCACCTGTTGGGAGCCCCGGTCCTGTTGGATCAAGTTCAAACACGGGTTTTAAATTCGGGTGCTCGGCTGGCCAAACCCGGCGAGTTTACCCTTCGTGCGTACCTAGCCGGGCGCATGGATCTGACGCAATGCGAAGCTGTTTTGGGACTGATCCACGCCCATTCGCAACGCGAATTCCAAGTCGCCTTGGCCCAACTAGCAGGTGGACTGGCCAATCCATTGAAAGAACTGCGACACGATTTGATCAATCTCTTGGCAGATCTAGAGGCCGGCCTGGATTTCGTGGACGAAGACATCGCATTTGTCCAAGAAGATGAAATCATCGAAAGGCTCCAGAGGGCCGAGCAAAGAGTCTCGCAACTGCAAGAACAGATCGAAAAGCGACAAGGCCAAGGGGTCGAGTTTCAAGTCGCCATCGTCGGGCCTGCCAACGCAGGTAAAAGCTCTTTGGTCAATGCCTTAAGCGGCTCGGAGGCGTCGATCATCAGCCCTATACCTGGCACGACTCGCGATTATGTCCGCTCGCGCGTCTGCTGGGACGATACGACCATCGATCTGATCGATACTGCAGGTATCGAAGATGTCTTCGATTCTAGCCCGCGTGCTATCGCCCAGCAGAAAACCTCCGAGGTCATCGACAATGCCGACTTGGTCATCGTTTGCTGCAGTGTCCAAGACACCTCAAATCTCAAACCCATCGCGATGGCCCCGCGTCTCTGGGGAGCATGGACCAAGGTCGATTTACCCCACGAAAGAAATTACCATTGGACTATTCCTGTAGAGCGAAGTTTCTTGCTAAGCGTACACTCGAAACAAGGGCTCGATGAACTTCGTAAGGCGATCGTCGACTCGGTCAAGCAGTGGCAACAGCAGAGCATCGATGTGGTGCCAATGACCGGCGCTCGATGCAAATCGGCTTTGTCACAAGCCGGCGATAGCCTTGCGTACGCTCGGCAAGCAACTCTCGATTCGGCAGGAGAAGAGATCGTTGCTAGCGAATTGCGACTGGCCTTGGAACAAATCGCAGAAGTCGCTGGCACAGTCGCCAACAACGATATCCTCGATGCACTCTTCAGCCGATTTTGTATCGGCAAGTAGCCCATGTGGCCCGATGACCCCAAACCCACCAATACCCAATGATCACCGTTGACAACCAAGTGGATTACTTGCAAGTGGCCGTTTTCGAAGTCGATCGACTCGACCATCAACCCAGCACCCCCGAGTTCGACGCTTGGGTCGATCAGCAATGCCAACTGGCAATCACTGAAAAATCGACGCCCCAATGGGAGGCTCGACGCGAGGCTGTTCGAGCCCTGTTGCGAAAAGGTGGATACAAACCCTCTGGCCGCAGCAAACCGGCCCAAGAGTATCTAGCAAAGTGTCTCGATGAGTCCAAATTCCCCAGAGTTCACCCTGCGGTCGATTGCCTAAACGTTGTCTCAGCCAGAGCGGGCGTTCCGATTTCAATGCTCGACCGGGATGCCTTTAAGGAGCGGCTTGCAATCCGGCTTGGAAAACCCAACGAACGGTATATTTTTAACTCCGTCGGCCAAGAGCTTGAACTCGAAAATCTGATCGTCGTGTGCGGTGGCGAAAATGAGGAAAAACCCCTAGGCAGCCCGGTCAAGGACTCGATGGCGGGCAAGATTGATAAGACGGTTTCGAAAATCGTGTGTATCTTATATGCGCCCAAGGAGAGCATGGCCCAAGAACTCCTCGAGCCATGGGCCCAAATGCTCCATGAGAGTATCCGACGCTTTGCTACCTTGGATCGATAACTTTCCACCTAACGAACAACTTTCACCAGTCCCATTTTTGGTCAAACGATGAATTCCATCCTGAGAATCGCTCCGCTATGGTTGGCTTTGGTTTGCAGCGTAAGTTCCCTCGTGATAAACGAGTCTATGGCCCAAGACTCGGCCAGCTCATCGAGCTACGCGCAATTGGGCTTCACGCAAATCGAACGGGTTCAGGATGTCCTCAGCAGTTGGACACCCGATCGACATTTGTATGTCAAAGGGGATATCGGAGCGAGCCGTCAGCAGCTTGCAGAGCTAGAAGCCTGGATCTCAGAAAACGGTTCCCATTGGACGATCGTCCTTCTGGATAGCGCCGATGGTGAATATTACGTTGCAGCCGATGGTCGATCCCTCTTTGGAATCGATGCGGTCGAAGTTGCCTTGGGTATGGGGCTGAGCAATCAGACCAAGTTCGGAGAGTTGGTCCATCCGGTCACCCATGAGAACGATGGAGCGATCTTTGTCTTGATGCTCAAGAATCGCAAGTTCAGTTACTTTGGATCCGAAGCACAGGATCGCCGTGGGCTCGGAGAAGCCCACTGGTTTGGCGAGTTGGATCAACCCGCCTTGCGCGCCATGCGATCCGGTGGCCGCGTGCTCGATGCAGTGCGAGACACCGTCAAATCGATCAATCAGCGTCTTGAACGGATGATCCAATCCGAAGCCGAGACGGCTCGCAACCTCGAGTTAGAGCAGCAGCGAGATTTCCAAAGTGCCACCGAAGCGATCTCGCACTTGCGGGAAGTCTACGATCAAGTCCAAGAAGATGCCAAGGCCTTTCGCCAGGCCAACAGCGCTGCGACCGGAGAACTGGCCAACCCACCTCTGGCCGACTGGAAAAACCGATTGGACGTATTAGCCGCACAGACCAACCTGGAGTCTGCAAATGGCACGCTGCCAAATCTCAGGCAACTTGGAGTCGAATTGGATCAGTACCTCAACGGCTATGCAGCGGTGCGAGGATTTCAAGACCACCGCAAGGACATCGAAGGGCAAATCGCCGAATTGGTCAAAGCTCCCAACAACGTCACTCGCGATGTCGTCAACAAAGCCCGAAGCGAGCTGGAATTTGCTGACGCAAAATTCCGAAACGGGGATTTGGATCTCATCGAAAGCATTCGAGGATTCGAGCCGATCATCCGAGAGGGGAACGAGCTTGTCGTCGCGGAGAATAAAAGGATCGCCGAACAGCAAGCCCGATATCGCCTGATACGAAACACGTTCCTCTATGCGACCGGTATCTTCAGCGCGATCATCGCCGGAATCCTTGGGTACTTCCATCGCAAACGCAAACCTGCCATGGACCGTGCCGTCGAAAACCTCAAAGAGCGAGAGGCTGCGGTCGCCAAAGAAACCGAGGGCCTCGACCAGCTCTTTACCCAAAGTGCAGATCTCCTCGGCTCGCGGGAGCGGATCAAAGAGCGAGGTTATTCAGGTAAAACCAAATCCATGGGGGAAGGCACCCTCGGGGATATCGACGACCTATTTATCATGTCCAAAGAAGCTCGGCGAGTGATCAGTCAGGCTAAGGATTTGGTCTACCCACCTGGATTCTGGGACAAACTTCAAAACAACTTTAGCGCGGCGGCTTATGAGGAAAGCATCCGACAGTTATCAGGTAAACCATTGAAATTTACCAAATCCACCGGGATGCCGAGCATTGTCATGGAGATCCTCAGAGAACGTGCCGTCGAAACGGGCGAAGAGGTTCCCAAGGAAATCCCCGAAGAGGTCGTTATGACCTTTGACGAGATCTTTGAAGCCATCCAAAACAAAAGGCTGCGAGCGACCGATTCCCTCAAGGTGATCGATGACTCTCTGACACGCGTCAACGATGAACTCGATCGATGCCAAAGCGACTTGCAGAAGATGGTCAATCAGGAGCATCGGATTTCGGAGTTGGCCCAAGATAGTTTTTTCCCAGTCCCGAAATACTTCGATACCCTCATCCCATCGATTCAAAAAGATCTTGCTCAGGCCGAATCGCTTTCAAATCACGATGCCGTCAGCGCGATGCAAGGACCCGTGAGCCTTGCGTCTCGCAAGCTCTCGCAAGGGATCAAGCTCGGGTCGATGATCGCCGATTACCGTGGAAAGTACTTTACCGAATTGCGAAAAATGTCGGATTCACTCAAGTCCATGGGCTACACCACGCATTGGATCGATGCGGATTTAAGCGAACGCTCGGCCCATGCAGATCGACTCTTCGAGTTGGCTGCAAAACAATCGATCGAAACGGAGATCGAAAGTTTTGGTCAATCGATGGAGGCACTCTTGGACAAAGCCAAGCAAGCTTTGGAACTTGCGAAACATCTCCAAGAGCAAACCCAACCGAAACTGCAAGAACTACCAGGGATCATCAAGTCCAACCGAGAGGAACTCTCGAAGACTCTTCGGTTGCCTGAGAGCCAAGTTCTCGTCGAGGGTCGATTCAATCCCGATGATGCAGCCTCGATGGCCCGCAAGAATCTCGATGCCGCGTCGACTCTCCTTTTGCAGGGCAAAGTCGACGCTTGCCGCGCGGCCCTTGCTGGATGCGAAGCAGAAGTCGACAAAGCCAAGGCTTGGATGGAAGCCTCGAAATCAACCGTCAAGGAGTTCGATCAGACACTCAAGCTTGAACGGTCCCGCTTGGATGGGATGCTCCAGCGTTGCCGCAAGTTGCTCGGGACACTCCGTGAGGTCGAGACCAAGTACACGCCTGCAGCACTTAGACTCGCTTATTCGATCATCGAAGAGCCCATCCGAAGTTGGTCCAAGCCCGGGGCTGAACCCGCCCACACACTAGGTTCACAGGACCAGCCAGCGCAAGACGAGCCTCTAGCCGACGCACAAGTTGCGCAAGGCACAGCGACACAGCAGCAGCAACAGCAACAGCAAGATCTCGAGCTTGGAGGCACGCTTGCCAATCAGCTTTTGCAACGAGCCGAGACGATGGCCAAGCAGGTTTCGACGATGCACGACGAGGCGCAAGCCCAATACAGTCGTGGAGAGGTCCTAGGGGCCATTAGTACCGTTCGAGAGGCCAGTACCATCATCGCCGAGATCGATCGCAGGTTGGTCCGAGTCGAAGGTCACTTGCAGCATCTTGAACGATGCGTCGTCGAGAACCAACAGACTCTCGATCAATGTGTGGCTGCCGCTCAAAAATTGCTTGGCTATCAAGACGATCGACTCGTCATGATCCCGACGCTACGGCAGATTCAAGAATTTGCTCAGCATGTGGGAGAGGTTCGATCGCAAGTCGGACAAAACTCGCAGCGAACCAATCCATTCGAGCTAGCTCAAGTCTTGGTCTACTTTCAAAAGAGGATTGCTGAACTTGAGGCGATGGTCGTGGCCGACCATCAAGGACATGCGGAGGCTTCGCGCGCCGTCGATGGTGCGGTGCGACAATGGGGGGTTGCAAGGCAGTATGTTCAGCAGTCCAGGACAGACAACATTCCCGATTCACCGGCGACCAAAGAGTCCGTGCGGCGAGTCGATGGGCTCGAGCAAGCGGTCTTGGCCGTCCAGCAGCAGATCGAGGAGATCCATGGAGATTGGCACACCGTAGGACGCAAAGCGGCCGAAGCCCAGTCCGATCTAGCGATTGTTTCGAAGAAGCTAAGTGAAGAGCTCAGGGCCGGAAATGAGGCTTTGCAAGAGTTCCAGCTCGCATCCGAATCGGTATACAACGCCGAGCATTGGACCGGGCCTTGGGGATTGCGAATCGATGGATCGCCTGGGGTGCGTCAACTCGAGTCGGCTCGGTCGCAGTTGCAAGCTGGGAATTACAACGCGGTTCTTGAGCTATCGCGACAGGCCAACCAAGCGGCACAGATTGCCATCCAGCGTATCGAGAGGGAGGTTCAAAAGCGTCGGATCGAGGAACAGCAGCGGGCTGAGCGTCAGCGACGCGAGCGGATGGCAGCCGAAGCGGCCCGAACCGGAACGATCATCTTTGGTGGAGGCTCGTCATCCCGTGGCGGTTCAATCTTTGGACCAGGCGGTGGTTTTGGAGGTGGTTTTGGAGGTGGCGGGGGCTTCGGAGGCGGAGGAGGAAGCTTCGGCGGAGGCGGTTTTGGAGGAGGATCCTCTGGAGGAGGAGTCTCCGACAACAACTCTGGTTTTGGCCGATCGGGTTGGTGATTGCCGCTTCGGGAAACAGGCCCAGTAGGATTCGAACCTACGACCTACGGATTAGAAATCCGTTGCTCTATCCAACTGAGCTATGAGCCCCCATAGGGTGTTGGCACCTAAATTTACACTCCGTTACGCCTTGGGTAAACCGCCAAAACACTTGGGGCTAATCGAATTTTGGTATCCAAAAACGAAATCCGCCCCGTTTCAGACCGCTAATGAACACTAATGTTCGCTAATGCGGAACCCAAGAACCGCTGATAAACGCTCTGGGTTATCCTAAGGCATCGGATGCTTTTGAAAGAACTCCCACATCATCTCGTTGGCACTGAACTCCTCGGAGGTGTCTCCCACGACCCACTCGCGGTTCTTGCCACCGGGCCATGTATGCCCACCGCCGATAACACGTACAAACTGCAAATCCGTTTCCTGAGAACTCTCATCCAACGTATAACGTTCGATCTCCACCCTGGTTTGATCAGGCTTGCGATCGGGCCACCTTTCTAAACGACAAACTATTTCTGAGTCCGTCGCCGAAACGTTGCAATCGATAAGCAGTTTCTTCCAAGCCCCAATGGTCTGAGGAACACTCATGAAATCCAAATTCTTGGGCGTCTTAAGATTCGGGCCTGTCCAAGGCACGACTTTGTCTTCGGTGCCATGGATATGCAACGCCGGTACGTATCGCTTGGCTGGCTTGGTCGATACTGCAAGCGTCCCTGCTACGGGTGCGATCGAAGCAAACAGATCCGGTGCCTCGACCGCTAATCGGTAGCAGAGCATCCCACCGTTGGAAAACCCGGTCGCATGGATCCGCTTGGAATCGATGTTGTAACTCTTTTTCAACTGGCCAACGATGCAACGAATCAAACCCACATCGTCCTCGGCGATGCGCTCGAGCCGGCCCGAGCGGCCTCCGGAGTTCCACGTTCGAAAGACTCCATGCCCATCCCCATCGGGATACACCACGATGAACTTGCAGCGATTGCCCAGCACGTGCAGATCGGTCATTTCGGCCATGGTCTGCCCGTTCATCATTACGCCATGAAAAGCAAAGACGACCGGAAGCGCTTCGTCGCTGCTACAAGGTGGCAGATAAACGGTGTATTGGCGAGCTTGGCCGTCGTAAAAAAGAACGTGCCTGACTTTGCGACTCGGACCTGCCCCGAAGCTCGCACAAGAGAGGGCGAGCAAGAAAAAAACAAACCAGAGGCTTAGGCGACAAAATCCTTTGTTTGTGTTTGCATCCATTGCACATTAGGGGCTTTCTCACTTGTAACCCCTCCCCAACCGAAGTATTCGACAGCCATGAAAATACACGCCAGCAACATAAAGATGTTGGCCAGAATCATCATCATCGTGTAGACCGAGATCGGTTGCTTAGACATGCTTAGTTCAACAAGAGAAAAAAAGACTCGGTGGAGGAACTTGTTTAGTAAACCTTCGACGCGACTCGGTCGCCAGCCTGGATGAATCCCTTGCGATAGCTCGGCAGAATCTTGCCAACGGCTTTGTCATCGGCGATGGTTCGAATCTCGATTCGACCCAAATAGGATCCATTTCGGAAGATATCGAGTTGATGGCCAGCGCGAAGTCCATCGTCACGTCCCACGGAGACTTCGACCGATTGGTCTGCTCCGACAGCCAACACGACACCTTTAAGATCGCTAGGAGGAACATCCTCTGGATCCTTGAGCCCAGCAGCAGCAAGTGCAGCACCGCGGGTATCGGCCAGAGCTTGGTACAAAGTCGACTGCTCGCGAAGCGTCTTGATCTCCGCATCCAAGTCGATCTTCTTGCTCTTGAGGGTGTTCAAATCGTCCGTCAGGTTGATCACCGTGCGGCGTTGTGCATTTCGGTCGGTGATGATCTTGTCGATCTCTTGCTTGAGCAGATCGTTCTCGCTGGTGATACGTTTGAGTTCAGCCAGCGTCTGCGCCAAACTTTGCGTAGCTTGCGTATTTTTCGAGTTCAAGTCGTTGAGCTGGGTGTTGGCTTGCTGGTTCTTTTCCCTCTCGGTGTCGAGTTGGGTTTGAAGAGCAGCCAGCGAAACGCGGCGTGCAACTTGCTCTTGAGAAAGCTGAGTCTTGTTGATCTCGGCAGCCTTCTTCAGCTCATCGATCGTCGTGTTAAGCTTGGTAAGCTCAGCCTGCGAATTCTTTACCTGACTCCTAAGGTCTTTGTGGGATGCATTCACGGCGACCGAAGCGACGAAGAACGCGACGCTTAGGATCAGGAGCAACAACGTGAAGATTTGGCCGAGTCTTGTCATGAGTCAACCGCTGTCTGGGAGTCCAGGAAACGAGGAGCTTGTAAAACGCTACGATGCAGGATCGCTCGGGGCAATGATCAAAGCCCGGCAATCGGGATCCGAGTATAGTTCGTTATCGTCGGCAATGTCAACGAAATCACAAAAAACTGAACGAAATCGAAGCCTAGAGTCAAAACCCGTGCCGTTTGGACGACTTAGGTAGGCCTGCGACACAGGACTTCCCAGTTTGTAGGGGTTATAGCAGTCCCGAAGGCTTGGTAATTGGTTAATTCTCTTGTATCCTCTACAGTACTTTTAGATAGGCTTTTTCGGGGTGAAATGGCTTGAATGCACCCGCCTCGAAATCGCCGGACTCAGATCGCTCGATTGGGGCCTGATGAGTCTGCTAGCCCCCGATCGATCCGCCTAAGCCGCAGAAATTATCAAGAATGAATGCTTCCCCATCCTCGGCCCCGTCTGGGACCGGATCCCTCTCGGGATTCCTCAAAAAACACGATTTTCTCATCCGTCGGCTCCACTCCCTAAGCGGATTGGTTCCCGTCGGTGCCTACATGTGTGTCCATCTGCTGACCAACTCGAGCCTCAGCGGCGGGCCTGATATCTTCCAAAACGCGGTTTTCGCGATCCACAGCATCCCCTTTTTGCCCGTGGTTGAATGGACATTTATCTTCCTGCCCATCCTCTTTCACGCGATCGTGGGTGTTTGGATCGCTCAAAGCGGACAGTCGAACCTCAGGAACTATCGATTCACGAGCAACAAGCGCTATTGGCTCCAACGGATGACCGGTTATATCGCCTTTGCATTCATCTTTATCCACGTGCTACACCTTCACGGATGGTTCCATTGGGATTGGTGGCTAGGGTTCGTCGAACCGCTGGGGATGGCCCAGTTCCGTCCCTACAATGCGGCCAGTTCACTTGCCGACGCCATGAAGAGCCTCGGGTTCGTTTGGCCACTGTTCTATTTTATAGGCGTAGTTGCTTGCGTTTTTCACCTTGCCAACGGAATCTGGACTGCCGGCATCACCTGGGGTGTGTGGGTCTCTCCGACGGCTCAAAAACGAGCGACCTTGGCCTGCAGCGTCTTCGGTGTTCTGCTGGGTCTTGCGGGCCTCAGTTCGCTTGTGGCAGTCACTCGGACAGACTCTGCAAGTGCCAAAGAAATCGAAGATCAAATGTACAAAGTCCGAGTCGAGGGTCGAATGATCGCCCCTAACGAACACAAGCGAACCGATGGACATGGATCTGGCTCGTCGGCCAAAGTGCATTCGGACTGAATTGATTCAAACGATAACAATCTCCTCTTGTTCAAAACTCAAAAACATTAGTAGGGCGAAAAATGGCGAGCAATCGAGTGTTGGTTGTCGGTGGCGGACTAGCCGGGCTTTCAGCGACGATGAAACTTGCAGAACTGGGCATCCCAGTAGATCTGCTGAGTTTGACACCCGTTAAGCGGTCCCACAGCGTGTGTGCCCAAGGCGGCATCAACAGCGTCAACGATCAGACGCGCCAGCAAGGGGACAACGAATGGAACCACTTCGACGATACGATCTACGGCGGTGACTTCCTTCAAAACCAACCACCCGTCAAAGAGATGGCTTACTGGGCTCCCAAGGTCATCGACCTGATGGATAGGCTCGGCGTGACCTTCAACCGAACCCCCGAAGGTTATATCGATCGCAGACGCTTCGGTGGAACACTCTACAAACGAACGGCCTTCGCTGGAGCAACCACTGGCCAGCAACTTCTTTATGCTCTGGACGAACAAGTCCGACGCTGGGAAGTCGAAGGCTTGGTCAAAAAATACGAGTTCTGGGATTTCCTAGGGCCGGTTTTGGACGATAACGGACGCTGTGTCGGTGGCGTAGCCCAAGACATGGTATCGATGGAGATTCGTTCGTTCCCAGCCGACGCGGTCGTCGTTGCCACCGGCGGTTGCGGGTTGATCTATGGACGTTCGACCATGTCGGTCTTTTGCACCGGTAGCGCTGCGAGCCGATGCTTCCAAGCTGGTGCCAAGTACGGCAACGGTGAGTTTATTCAAGTTCGCCCCACCGCGATTCCGGGTGCCGATAAGCTTCGGCTCATGAGCGAATCGGCGCGTGGAGAAGGTGGACGCGTCTGGGTTCCTCGACGGCCCAACGATACTCGTCCACCAAAACAGATCCCGCAATCCGAGAGGTACTTTTTCCTCGAAGAACGGTTTCCCAAATACGGAAACCTCGTTCCTCGCGATATCGCCACGCGCGAGATCTTTAACATCTGCGTCAACGAGGGCCTCTCGGTCGATCCGACACGCATGTGCGTTTATCTGGATCTTACCCATATCCCTCGCCACGAATTGGATCGCAAGCTCGGTGGCATTCTTGAAATCTATGAGAAGTTCCAAGGGGTCGATCCACGAGACGAGCCGATGAAGATCTTCCCGGCTGTTCACTACAGCATGGGTGGATTGTGGGTGGATTACGAAGCCAACGGAGAAGGTGGGTTGTTGCCCGGTTCACCTCGCAACCAATCGACCAACATCCCTGGCCTCTACGCGATTGGCGAATGCGATTACCAATACCACGGTGCAAATCGATTGGGCGCCAACTCCCTCTTGAGCTGCATCTTCTCGGGCTTGTTCACCGGCCCGGGTATCGTCAATTGGATCAAGAGCAACAAGGCCGCTGCGGATCTGCCCAAGAGCATCTTCGAAGGAGCAGTGGCCCAGCATCAAGCTCGTCACAAAAAGCTTCTTTCGACTGCATCGGGTTCGGGCGAGAACCCTTATGTGCTCCATCAAGAGCTTGGCGATATCATGACCCGTGCCGCTACGGTTGTTCGATACAACAACCAACTGACCGAAGCTTACGAAAAGGTCTCTGCAATGGTCGAGCGAGCCCAACGATGCTCGCTTACCGATGCTGGCAACTGGACGAACCAAAACGTAATTTTCACCAAATCGGTTCAAGACATGATTCCCGTCGCACAGTGCATCCTCAAAGGCGCGCTGATGCGAGACGAGTGCCGTGGAGCCCACTTCAAACCCGACTTCAGCATGCCAAGCCTCTCGGCTACCGACCCAACCGAGCGTCGTCTGGAAGCGGAGAAATGGTGCGATGCGTTCGAGGAAAACACTCGCAAGTACCTCAAGTCCTCGATCTGTACCTGGAAGGGACAAGAGCCAGAGCTGACTTACGAAGACATCGACACAAGGCTCCTAAAGCCACGGCCACGTTTGTACGGGTTGGTAGGAGCCGAAGTGATCGAGGAGGTTTGGAAGAACCGCTGTGGCAAGCAGGAACAGTCCGAGCAAGCCCGTCCACAAAGCAAACAACTCGCCGGGGCGGTCTGACGACCGCGCTCGAGCCAAAACAATCCACCGTTCATTAAACACCTTAAACAACACATCGTTCAAAACCAATTTGCCACCGAAAGGTCAACACCGAAAGGTAAACCATGATTGCCCCAGGTCCAGAAGCTAATTCGGCAAGAAAGCCCTCGAAGATCAACGTCAAAGTGTTGCGTCAAGACGGTCCAGGCACCCCTCCTTATTGGGAGAGGCACCAAGTCGACTACGAACCGGACATGAATGTTATTAGCGTCTTGCAAAAGATCGCTGCACAAGCACAGACGATCGACGGCAAAAAAGTCCCTCCGGTTGCTTGGGATTGCGGATGTCTCGAAGAGGTTTGCGGATCATGCACGATGGTCATCAACGGTCGAGTCCGCCAAAGCTGCTCGGCCCTGGTGGATCGACTTCTGGAAGACAACTCCGAGGAAATCGAGCTTCAGCCGATGACCAAGTTTCCAGTCGTCCGAGACTTGATGGTCGATCGATCGAGACTTTTCCATTCGCTCAAGCGAGTCCAAGCTTGGGTTCCAGTCGATAGTTACTTTGACATGGGAGCAGGCCCACGCATTCCTAGAGAAGACCAAGAGCAAAACTATCCGCTCAGCCAATGCATGAGCTGTGGCTGCTGTTTGGAAGCTTGTCCGCAGTTCAACAAGGTCGAAGTCCTTCGCCAACCTGGTGAAACCGACGAGGCTTTCGATGCCCGCAAGAAAGCAGCTTATGAGACCGAGTTCATCGGTCCACATGCGATCTCGCAGGCGATGCTTTTTAACTCGCACCCTGTCGGCAAGAATCTTCAAAAAGAGAGACTCGAAACGCTCACGGGCACCGGAGGCATTCAAGCTTGCGGCAACGCCCAAAACTGCGTTGCGGTCTGCCCGAAGGAGATTCCGCTGACGACATCGATCGCCCGGGCCGGACGCGCCGCGACCCTCTATGCGATCAAAAAGTTCTTCGACCGCTAAAAACTCATGAACCTCGACCGGCCCTGTACGGATATCCTCACCGAGGCATGGCAACGCTATGCCTTCGCCAACGACGCAGGTCCTTACCTGCTCATACCCCAGGCGGTCATGCAGCCAAGGACAGAGCAGGAGATCCAGGCGATCCTTGCAGCCTCGAAGATCAAGCGGGTGCCGGTCTGCTTCAGAGCAGGTGGGACGAGTCTCTCGGGGCAGTCGGTCACCGACGGTTGGTTGGTCGATATCGGTCGTCATTGGCGTAGTATCGAGTCGCTCGACGGCGGACAACGGGTTCGGGTTCAACCAGGTGCCATCGGGGGCTTGGTCAATGCCCACTTGAAATCTTATGGGAGGAAGATCGGACCGGACCCATCGAGTATCAACTCAGCCATGATCGGCGGGATGCTCTCGAACAATTCCAGCGGCATGTGCTGCGGAGTGGTCAACAACGCTTATCACACCCTCGAATCGATCCGATTCATTCTGCCGGATGGGTCGGTTTGGGACACGAGCCAAAGCTCAGAGGCGGTTCGATTTCGGACTGAGAAAGCGCAGTTGTGCAACGAACTTCTTGCGATCCGCGAAGCGATTCTTGGAAACCCGAGTTTGCTCGACAAGATTCGCCGCAAGTACCAGCAAAAGAACACGGTTGGGTACTCGCTTAACGCATTCGTCGATTATCAGGAACCACTGGAGATTTTCAGCCACCTGCTTATCGGGGCCGAAGGAACTTTAGCATTCATCAGCCAAGCAGTCTTGCGGACGTTGCCCGATTTGCCCGAGAAAGCGACAACGCTCGCGTTTTTTGCAGATGCACACAGCGCTTGCGATATCATCCCGGAGCTGATCGATATCCAAGCCGATGC
>Ga0082207_1000353_pt1 | contig 26666 bp, 17 predicted proteins | sample LakMenEpi10Aug09_FD_71540 | JGI IMG/M metagenome (GOLD analysis project Ga0082207, IMG submission 71540)
GGCTTCGCTCAGCTTAAAACAATGGCAAATGTTAGCACAATTGGGCAGTTACGGTGGTGGCCAACAGGTTAATCAAGTGCTGGCCAATCAACCCAAAAATCAACCCCCCTCACCTGAATTATCTGATGATAAAATCCTGACTAGCGAACCCTTACCTCAATCTATATTAGTCGCCTCATCTACTGGTGCTTCTTTACAACTGGGGCAAAAAGCTGCGGCTATCTTGGCCACCTCCATCGCCGTTCCCATTGATCTCAGAAATACTAATCAGGAATTCATCTTTACAGTGACTTTGAGCGAACCACTCAAAACCCACCAAGGTGAAACGGCACTGGAGAAAGGGTCAACGGTTGTTTTTGCGGTTCAATCGGTTCAAAATGGCATTATCAGTAGTCGAGCCGTTGCGGTTATTAACGAAGGACAAGAATATCCGGTTGATGCTGATGCTTTGCAGATTCGTTTAAGTAATGGTAGTCCCCTGATCGCTCAACTTAAAGATAACTATTCAGGGGAAATAGCCCGACGCGATGGGGCCACCTTTGTGATGGGAGCCTTAAGTCAAGCGGGTGAACTGGCTAATCGCGCCACTTCTACTTCTACCTTTAGTGGCATTGGTGGTGTTTCTTCTACTTCTACTTACAATCAACCCAATTATATTGGGGCTGTCTTAGAAGGCGGGTTTACCCCCCTCGCCGAACAATGGCAACAACGCAATCAGCAAGCTATTCGTGAAATTCAAAATCTCTCTCGACTTTGGTGGGTTGATGCTGGTATCCCTGTTCAAGTTCTGGTGACTCGTTCGATTAACTTAGAGCAGTTTTCATCTCAAGGTCGTAAACATCAAAGTTAAAATTCCCCCCTGTTAGTGAGCGTAGTTCCGGGGAGCGCGATTGCACGAACTACACGAACCGTAGGGGCGGGGTTATCTAACATACTTTTTAGAATTCTAAATTGTTGTTAAAAACCCGCCCCTACACCCACCCATCCCACACTCACTCAACCGAAATATTAATACACTCAACTAAAAACTGCTATTAGGAGGTATTCATGCTAAAAACCCTTAGTTGTTTCACCGTACTGGTTGCCCTAACCCTTCCAGGAGCAGGAGCTAATTTAGCCGTAGCCACAGAACCTATTTCCTGGCTTCGTGTGGTAAAAACCGCTAATAAAGGGCAATCCAATCAAATGCAGCCGATTAATGTTTCTTTAGCCAATGGTCATGGCGTTACCCTTTCGTTTTTACCCTCTAATCAGGTCATCACTAAAGCTTGGTTGGACAATCCTTCTTTTGTGGTTATTGATGGTGATGGTTGTTTACAAGGACTTCCTGGTTCGGTCAACTGTAATGGCCCTGGTGCTAAAGTTTTACACCTTAAACGGATTAATGATTTAAAAATCCCTGGTTTACCTTCAACTAATAGCAGTCTTTTGACAGTGATCACCACCGGCCCAGATGGGGGCGGCATTTATCTTTACCGAATTAATAAATCAGCACGTCCCCATTCTTTAATCTTTGAAATGGTTCCCCCAACCCCTGAACCCTCCCCCGTTGCTTCTCCTTTAATTACTCAGTTAGAAAGGGGAATACTTGTGGCTTCGACTCAGGGAAATATTGAGAATTGGGACAGTCTAAAACCCCAACTTCGTCGGGTGGTTATTTATCTTAAACAGGGACAATCTTTAAGTCAATCCCTTATTCGTTCTGAGGTTTCCTGGGAACGGGTTGGTCAGATATTACAGTTAGGAGAAGAAAAGTGAAAAAATGGATTTATCAATTAATAAGACTGGGTAAATATCCTTATTTGTTTTTAACCGGATGGGGAATCTTTTGGGTGTTAACTTGGTTAATCCTGGTAGCTAATTCAGGCAAAGTTTTATCTCAAAGCGTTCCTAATTTTCAACAATTAACCTTTGATAATTTGCCTGATGCTCCCCAATCAGGTTCGATTAACGTGCCTCCTGCTGTTCAAAGACAACTCGACTATGATCCTTCAAGGACGTGGCAAGAAGGACAACCCATTGACACTTTTCTTAAATTAGGGGATTTTCAAGACTCTTTTCAACTTCAGCAGTTAACTTTAAATGACATTGAACAGTCTAGCAGACAATCTTTTCGTCAACTTCCTTTAGACCATTTCCCCTTATTATCTCAACAAACTTTAGGCAATTTAATCCAGATTGTTCCTAATCTAAGTCAAACTAAATTGTCTCAACTTCCTTTAGTTCAAGACTTATTAAACCGAAATGGCTATCACATTTCTGGGGTTCTCAATCAACCCATTGGTTCTTTGACTAAACGTTACGGAAACTTAAATCAGTTATCTTTAAATCAACTTGATTTAAGTCAGTATAACTTTAAGGATATTCCAGGATTAACGGCTGTTCCTCTGCAAAATTTTACAGGTTGGCAGAATTTTTCTGTGGCCAGTATTCCTGGTTTATCCCTTGTCCCTTTTGCCAATTTTCCTAATCCTCCACAGTTATCGGGTGGGGTTGTGGCCAAAATTGATTGGGTACTCAGTGACGTAGAACAACCCGCTACTCAGACCATTTCGGGAAGCGATCGCCTGGGGTTTAATGTCAGTTGTCCGCAAAACTGCGCTCACATTGAATTAGGGAATAATCCCGTTGTGGCTGGCAAACAATGGGTTTCGGGTAAGTATCAATCTGTTGATGGTGGCTATGGTTTACTTAAAGGGATGTTTGGCGGGGTAGAACCCACCGGACGACACCCTTTTGGCCCTAGCTTTAAGGTCGTGGTTTGGGATGTCGATGAGGTCACGGAAACAGTTACAACTGCTTGGTTTTTCCGCATTTGCCAGAAGGGGTTGTTTAATTTGGGTTGCTCTCCTTATGGTATTGGGCCCATCCCTGCTTTTACCTATACCGAGAATGATTGGATTTTTTTGGGGCCATAACTGACTATTGACACTCCCTAAAATCCATTATACCAAAGCCGTCCTAAAAGGCGATGCACTGAGCGACTTGTACTGCATCTCGTGCAATCGCGCCGAAGGAACTTCGCTCGATAACCTCGCAGTCCTGGGAGCGCGATTGCACGAAGTGAGCCGAAGTGACGGGGTTTTAAACCCAAATTTTCGATAACTGATCACTGATGAGGCGATAACTAAAAAAAACTGATGACTGATAACTGATAACTGATAACTAAAAAAAACTGATGACTGATAACTGTTCACTGATAACTAAAAAAAACTGATGACTGATAACTGTTCACTGATAACTGAAATCTCACCCCCATCCTTGGGTTTTGTCAATAACAATAACAATAATTCTTTACTCGATATCTTATCAAGTCCCACTGCCCTAACATTAATCGGAATTTTCGGGTTATTTGGGGTTTTAAGCTTAATGGGGAATGGTTCTAAAACAGGTAAACTGTCCACCGCTTATTGGGGAGGACAACGAGAAAAAAAGAAGGCCGCCCAAAAAGCTTTATCGCAAATTGCCTCTCCCACTCGTAATTCAGCCGCCTTATATATTGGGACTCCTGACCCTGTACTGCTTAAACTTCAAGAACAATGGTTATGGTCAGGGCTAAAAGTTGAGCGGCGTTCGGCGGCTTCTCACCCCATTTATATCCCTGATATCCAACGGGGTATTCTTGTCGCCGGAGCAGCAGGAACGGGTAAAACCTTCAGTGTCATTGACCCTTGCATTCGTTCGGCTCTAGATCAAGGGTTTCCTGTACTGCTCTACGACTTCAAGTTCCCTACTCAAAGTAGTCGGGCGATCGCCTACGCGATTAAACGGGGCTATAAGGTTCGTTTCTTTACCCCCAATTTCCCCTTTTCTGATGTTTGTAATCTCCTCGATTTCTTGAAAGATGATGAGGATGCCGTCGCTGCGGGTCAATTAGCTGAAGTTATTGCCAAAAATATTGACCTCAATGCTAATGCCTCATCGGATAAGTTTTTCGAGGATGCAGGGGCCACTTTGGTACAGGGTATCTTCTTATTGGCTAAGGCGGTGGCTGCTCAATGCGGTAAAGAATACGCTGACCTGATGACCTGTGCGGCTATTTTATCTTTACCCGAACTCGGTAAACGGTTGGGTTATTCACGAGAACGTCAACAGTTCCCCATCTGGACAATGCGCCCCTTGGCTCAGTTAATTTCTGTGGCGAATGCCCCTGAAACCGAAAGTTCTATTATTGGCACGGCCCAACGCACCTTTGAGAAGTTTCTTAAGAAGGATTTTATTGGTGCGTTTAGTGGGGATTCTACCATTCCTCTTAATTTAGATGGCAAAACCCTTCTTGTTTGCGGCTTAGATCGTAACAATCGAGATATTGTTGGCCCTCTCATGGCTGCGGTCATCCACATGATTGTGTCGAGGAATGTTTCTCGTCCCACTCCAAGAAAAGATCCTTTATGCGTTTTCCTCGATGAGTTACCAACGATGTATTTACCTATGTTGTATGAGTGGTTAACCCAAAACCGAGAAGACGGTTTTTGTGGCATCATTGGCTTTCAAAATTTAGCTCAATTGGAAAAAGTTTATGGAAAAGAAGTGGCTAAAATTATTTTTGGTAACTGTGCCACTAAATTCCTTTTTAACCCTCAAGAAGTTGAGTCGTCTGAATATTTTTCTAAGGCTTTAGGAGAGTTTGATGTTCTTTATTCGACAAAATCTCGTTCTCGTAATTCGGGTAAAAGTAGTGGCGGTTCCCGTTCCCATTCTGAAAATCGTCAAAAACGTTCTTTAGTTGAACCTTCTCAATTTATGAAGTTAGGAAGGGGTCGTTCTATTATTATTAATCCAGCTTATGAACGAGGCGAAGAAGAATATATTCCGATTAAACAAGCCATTAAGATTCCGGCTGACGATCTTCAAGAAATGAAATGGTCACAAGAACAATGGCCCAAACTTTGGGAATATTTTTCTTCTCAACCAAGGGAGCTTGTTGATGATGATGAACGTCGAAAACAATTTGAAGAACGCTATGAATTAGTCAATCGTTTATTTCCTTTACCTCCCCCTCCCGACCAAGACAACGAGCAGCCTAAGTCTAATTCATCTAATAATAAGTCTAAGGCTCCTGTCTCTATGCCGACCCCCTCTCCCTCTCCCCCATCTCCTCTCTCTATTGATGATATTAATTGTTAGGAATCACTTCCAATCTAGAATCTTCAATTTCTAATCTTCAACTTCCAATCTTCAACCCCTAATCTCCAATCTTCAACCTCTAATCTCTAATCTCCAATCTCCAATCTCCAATCTCCAATCTCCAATCTCCAATCTCCAATCTCCAATCTCCAATCTTCAATCTTCAATCTTCAATCTCCAATCTTCAATCTCCAATCTCTAATCTCTAATCTTCAAGTTCCAATCTCTAATCTCTAATCTTCAAGTTCCAATCTCTAATCTCTAATCTTCAAGTTCCAATCTCTAATCTTCAAGTTCCAATCTCTAATCTTCAACCTCTAATCTTCAATCTTCAACTCTATGACAAGAAACCTGCATAAAATTGATAAAACTTTACCAAATTTTCCCATTGACTATCACCCTCAAGTTATCGAATTTTTTGACCAAAATGGACTTTTACTAAGTCAAACTCCCTTGGGTCAAGTTGATTATCCTCGTCCTGAAAATCACCAAGCTGAATATTTAGCTATTTATTTTGATGGGGAGTTAGGCTTTTTTTCTGAAGCAAAAAAAATCTTATTAAATCGTCTTGATGATTTAGCTCAAGGGTTAACAGTCATCAGTCAGGTCGCACCGCTTCGCTCCAATCCTGTGCATGGGCCTGCAAAATAATTAATTATTAATTTTGCAGGCCCCCCTTTAGAGGATGATTAATTACACGAATTGGTAACTGGTAACTGTTTAAAAGTGAGGCATTTTTTATGGTCTTAATCAATGATAATCATTCGAGGGAAATCCAACAAGTTTACTGGAATTTATATCAAAACTTAGCTCGTCAAAAACTTTTAGTGGCTAATTGGCAATGGGGGGATGATGTCGATGAAACCCAACAAAAAGAAGACCCAGAAGAAACACAACAAAAGCAACAACAATCTGATAAACCCTTAACTTCTTCTTCTCCCCATCCTCAACCTAATCCTAATCCTCCTCAAATTTCGTTGGATAAAAAAGGGGAATCTATTTCTCAACCACATTCTTCTCCGTCTCTTTTATTTCAGGCGACTCAAAATGAACAGTTATACTAAATCCGGTTATTAAAAACTGATTATTTATTTTCCCCTTTGCATGAGTGCCTCTTGCATGAGTGCCTCTCCTCATAACTAGCCTATACTCAACGGATTTAGTATTAATTGATGAGATTGAACTAACTGAAGGAGGTATCAAATCTCGAAAATCTACCGCTTCTTCTGAGCGATTATTAGCACAAATAGAAATACTTCAATCTTTACCAGAAGGGACAATCATTCCTAATGCTCCTTCGATTCGAGTTCAAGCTATTGAAAAACAAGGGGATAAAACTGTTTCATCTCAAACGGTTTTATCGACCGACGAACAGGGAAGAATTACCAAAAATGTTTTATCTCCTTCTCCTCAAAAAACCGGAACTCAAGTTATTAACGAACAACTCTCTCTTTTAAAAGATCCCAAGGTGGTTAAATATTTAGATAACTTAATTGAATCTCGCGTCAATCAAAAAATTAATCAAACCGTTGACCCCGCTTTCTTAGAAGCACAATCTCAACGAGAACAAGAACCAAATAATCCGAAATGGTGGCAACAATTCCTCAAAAAAGGGGGGGATTTCTTCAAGCATTGGCAACAACAATATCAACAACAACAAGTGGCTAAAAAACTTTATTATTTATTCACTCAAAAAGTTCAATTCGGGCAATCTCGTTACGCTCAAAATGGTTATACCCTTGTTCGTCAACCCATTGGACAGCAAGACCGTTACACCGTTTTCAACGCCAATAATCAACCTATCCTTACCTTTGATGTCGGTCGCCAAAAACGTCTCTCTATTATTGATGCTCAATTGAGTATTGATGATAGTAAAGCCCTTTTGAACCTTGAAAAATCAAAGACAAATTTAACTCAAAATAATCAGACCTTATCCCTTTTGATGACTAGAGCGAATAATCTTGCTGCCCAATTGGTTGAAATGGCCCAGAGGCAACAACAGTCTATTCGGCGAACAGGGGACTCTTACACCCTGGCCATCGACCCTAATGGTGATGTTGAGATCTCAGCCAATGACGGACGAGGCGTTATTTATCATCAAACCCTTCAAGGTAACAAGCCTAATGCCACTAATTTAATGACTGAAGCTGATTTAACTTTCTTTGAACGTCAATTCCCACCCTCTCAACAAACATCGCAGACACCTGTTTCAACTATTACCCAAAATGTAGCTCCTACTCGTCGAAGTCGTCACCGTTAATTTATTTATAAACCCTTAACTTGATCTGTAGAAATCAATGAAAGAGCAACTATTAAAATTACTTTCTGTCTATCACGCGGTTTGTGTTAATTTTCCTTTAAGCGATCGCACCCTAGTTTTTGAGCAGTTACACAAAATTGCCCACAGTTTAGGGGTTGAATTAATCTCATTAACCCCACCACACTATCCTAAAAATGGGATTACTGTTGCCCTGACACCTAACGAGCCATCTCTAACCTCTAACATCCTATCCCATGGACTGTATCTACTTGATGAATTGCCTGCTTTGCTTTCGAGCTTATCAGGAGCAGAGCAACACCGATTAACCCAGTGGCTATTACTTAGTGTTACTCACAAACAACAAAAACGCTACTTTATCTTGACCAATGGCATTGGCCGTTCTTTACCTGACTACTTAATGCCCCTAATTCCTTCTGTTAATTGGCCTTTGCCCAGTTTGTCTGAGATTGAAACCCTTTTAACCGATGAGCTTAACACAGATGAATCTAACACAGATGACTTTAACACAGATGAACCTAACACAGATGAACCTAACACGGATGAACCTAACACGGATGAACTTAACACAAATAAATTTAATACAAATAAACTTAATACAGATTATGAAAGTTTAGCCGTGACCTTAGCGGGTTTATCCACTGCGGAAATTCAGGCGGGTTTACGCTTAATTGACCCCAATAAACCTATTAAGCCCCAATTACTCACGTTTAAACGCCAACAACTCTCCGCTCTAGGATTGAATTTTCTGCCCACTCCAACTCTTTCTACCTTTGGGGGTTTAGATCGTCTCAAAACGGCGATTAAACAAGTTGCTCTTGATTATTCCCAGAAAGCCCAAGCTTGTCACATTCCTTTCCCCAAGGGTTGGTTATTGGCCGGCCCCCCTGGTACGGGTAAAACCTTTAGTGCCAAAGTTTGCGCTCTGGAACTCGGTTTTCCTTTAATTAGTGTCGGGGTTGATGTCATTAAATCAAAAGGTGCGGCCTATTTAAAACACTTATTACTTCGGATTGAATCTGCTTCTCCTGCTGTTTGTTACTTCGATGAATTTGATAAATTCTTTGACCCTGATACGGCTCTTCATGGTGGCTCTAATTCTAAAGAAGTGTTAGGGGTTTTATTAACTTGGTTGCAAGAAAAGCAGACAAAAACCTTTGTCATTGCTACTTTAAATCGTCTCGATGCTTTACCCCCTGAGTTAACCCGTGCTGGACGATTTGATAAGATTTTTTATGTTGGGTTTCCTCAAGCCAACGAACGTTTTGAAATCCTCAGTCTTCATGCTTCTCGTTTTGATTCTCGTTATAGTCATGGGGATAATTATGGCCCTTTAACTCAACAACAATGGGGACTTCTTTTAGGTCGTACTCAAAATTTTACTGGGGCTGAATTACAAGCTCTTGTTGAAATTGCTGCTAAAAATAAATTTTATCAAGGGGTTGATTCTCTTCAATTAGATTTAGATGATTTTTTAGTTGCTCGTTCTTCAATCACTCCCCTTTATGTTAGAGATACTGAAAGAGTTTTAGCGATGGAAAATCGCGCTCGGTTTGTTAGTGAACCTACTTCTACTGTCGATAATTCTATCTTTGCTCCTCCTGAAACTAACCTTTGGGGAGAAACACGGGATACCCGCATTTCTCACAAACAAATTAGTGACAACCTGCTGATCTGATAAGGGTTGGATTTACAAGCGGTGCAGCCGCACACGCAAAGCGCGTGACCTTTTTTGAATTCAAAATTCAAAATTCAAAATTCAAAATAAAGAATAATTTTGCTCTGGCCCCATGCGCGGGGATTAAGCTAATACGCATTTTAAATGCGTATTAGCAAGTAGCAATGCAAAAAGCTTTCATACAAAAGGCAAAAGGGAACACCGGATATTTCATTATTGGATTTGATTAATACCCAGTTTAAATGCACAACAGCTTAATTAATTCTGAGTACAGGCTAAAGAGTGAATTTACATTCACTGGTCTTCAAGAGCGTGGTGAGTAAATAAAAAAATTTCATCATTATACTCAAAAAAAGTATTTTTTTAGTCAATAAATACAGCAAAATTCCACTTGCTCTTAAAAGTTTTTTTTGTTATATTAAAGTAAGGTTATTTTTTGATGATCCCTTCAAGAAATTGAGATATGAAATCTACATTTACTCATTCAACTCTTCAATATCCTCCTCAACAACAAATTTCTCTCAGAACTTCTCTTTACTATCAATTGTGTCAAGACATTCATCTCACTAAGCGAGAACAAGAATTATTAGAATGGCTAAGTTTTGGTTATTCTTATCAAGAAATTTGTTCAGCAATGAATTTATCGATCAATACCATTAAAAAGTATTTTTTTCGGCTGCGGGAAAAATTTAATGCCAAGGATAATAGCCATCTTCTTTCTATCGTTTTTCGGGGAGGGTTGCTATCTCTTAATCCTCCTCAAAAAAATTTCTAAGCTGTTTTACATTGATAGCGGTTTTCATATGAATAGCAAAAATCAACAGGATCTAAGCCTTCGTAGGGCTGTAGGGAATAATCCACCCAAATGAAAACCGCTATTACACGGCTTATTGGTTAGATTAAATACAAAGTCTACAACGCTAAAACGTATTTAACATGGGTTTTAGCTTAACATTTCACCATCGTTTCTGCACCACCTTCAGATCCACTCGCGCCCCCAGAACTCCTGACTTCAAAAAGATGCCTTTATTAATCGTAGAATCTCCCAACAAAATCAAAAAACTCCGTCAAATTTTAGGGTCAGGATGGTTAATCAAAGCCAGTCTTGGCCATGTGAGGGAATTAGCCCGTGATGGGGAAGATAACCTCGGTTTTACCCTAACCACAACGGGAGTTAATTGTCGCTTTGTTCCCCGTAATTCCCAAGCTGCTAAAATCATTAAAGAGTTAAAAACAGCCGCGAAAAACAGCAATGTCGTATATTTTGCCTCAGATCCCGACCGTGAAGGGGAAACCATTGCTTGGCATTTAGCGCAAGAATTAGGGGTGAAAAATCCTCAACGGGTGGTTTATCAAGAAATCACTGAAAAGGCGGTTAAAGCTGCGGTAAAAAGTCCTCGTCCTTTGGATCAACCCTTGGTAGATGCGGGACTGGCGAGAGCTTGCCTTGATAAATTAGTCGGTTATCGCGGTTCTCCTTTGTTGTGGGCCCAAGGGAACGGTGGCAAAAGTGTGGGGCGAGTTCAATCAGCAGCTTTACATATTCTTTGCCATCGAGAACTCGAAATCCTTAATTTTAAACAGATTGATTACTGGTCGGTATGGGTTGATTATAAAGAAGGTTTTCGTGCTTTTTATTTGGGGCAACAGGGACAACCCTTGTCTGATGACTCCCAAACTCCTCAGACTGATGATGATGCGGGGGGAGAGACTAAGGCCGTTGAATCGAGTCGGGTTCTGTCTGAATCTGAAGCAGATCGTTTGGTGGCGATCGCAAAATCTAATCCTCATACGGTGCTACAAGTGGAAGGAAAAACGGTACAACGTCAACCCCCTGCACCCTTTACCACTTCTACCTTACAGCAAGCAGCCGGGTCACGCTTAAAAATGAATCCTGAAACCACGATGAAAGTGGCGCAGCACCTTTACGAACAAGGTTTAATTACTTACATGAGGACGGATTCAACCGTATTGAGTGATGAGTTTTGCCAATCCGTTAGGGCTTGGTTACAGGCTAAAGATCCTCAAAATCTTCCTTCAAAACAGGTTAAACATCGTCAAGCTAAGAATGCTCAAGAAGCCCATGAGGCCATTCGTCCCACTGATATTAATCGCCCATCTACTCAATTAAAACAGGAATTAGATGAGCAACAATTTCAATTATATTTGATGATCTGGATGCGTTCTGTGGCTTCTTTGTGTGCTTCGGCCCGTCTTCAACAAACCAAAATTATGACGCAATCGGGTGAAGTTCAGTGGTTAGCTAGAGGTCAAGTGCTTCAGTTTAAAGGTTATACCAAATACTGGAATAACATCAGCAATGATTCAGTTTTACCCACTGTGCAACAGGGACAACCTCTTAATCTTAATGAAGCTGGTCATGATCAAAAACAAACCCAACCACCACCCCGTTATACTGAACCCAAGTTAGTACAAGCTATGGAACGCAAGGGGATTGGCCGTCCTTCTACTTATGCTCCTACGGTTAAAACCCTCAAACAACGGGAATATGTCAAGTTAATTAAAGGAAAACTTCATCCTACGCCCCTTGGTATGGAAGTTGATGAATTTCTGGGGAAAATGCTGCCTGAACTGTTGCAAGCTGAGTTTACAGCTAAGATGGAATCGACCCTCGATCTCATTGCCACTGGACAACAAGATTGGCAAATCTATTTAACCACTTGGAATCGGGAATATTTTGACCCCACGTTAGATAAAGCATGGAAAGCTTTGGGTGGCAAACCTGCTAATGGTTCTACTTCCTCTGTTTCTAAAACTAGAGAAAAATCCGAGGTTTGTTGTCCAAAATGTCAGAAAAACCTGAGTAAAATTCCGTCTAAATCTAAGAAATTAGCGGTTCCTTATTTCCTGAAATGTGAAGACGACTGCGATGTGGTGATGTTCTTTGATGCCAAACTTGATAAATGGGTGCAACCTGGGGAGTCCAAACCGGATTCTGGGGGTCAACTGACTAATTTTTCTTGTCCTGTGTGTCATAAACCCCTTCAAGAATATGCTTACACAAAAGAGGGTCAACATAAGGTAATGTTACGGTGTTCTAATTCTAAAGGAGCTAAAGATACTCGCCATAAAGATGTAGCTTTCTTTATGACCAAAGATAAAAAATGGTGGAGTAAAAAATACGGGATTTTAGAATAGTCCTGTAAACACCACAAAATTTAACCCAATGGCTATGTATTTTCGGAATTTCGGACACGGGAATGGTGGGGAAAATTTGACAACGATTCGTTGTCGTGAGCGCGTTTGTCCTTAATTTTCATTCCACAATTCTTAACGGTAGACGAATCTGGAATCATAGGACAATTACTCTTAGATACTGAACTTCTTGAGAGTAATTTATGTCCCCCCAACTCGCCACTGCCCACGACCTTAAATTACTAACTCCTGTTCCTTTGGTTCTTCATCCTGCTGCTGTTTATCTTGACTCCCTTTGTGAGTCTTCCGAAGCTACTATGCTTGTCTCCCTCAATGCCATCGCCCGTCTCTTGACTAATGGGGAATGCGATGCTATGACTCTCGATTGGGCTAAGTTACGTTATCCTCATACTGCCGCTATTCGCACTGCTCTCAAAAAGCGTTATTCCCCCACAACGGCTAATAAAATGCTCTGTGGTTTACGCCGTGTTCTTAAAGAAGCTCAACGATTAGATCTGATGGATGCCACTGATTACGCTAAAGCGGTTGATTTTCCTTCCGTTAGCGGACAACGCCAACTACGGGGCCGCGCTCTTACTCCCCTCGAAATTACGGCTTTGTTTCGCGTCTGTCGTGATGATCCCTCTCGTCAAGGGATTCGAGATCTCGCTCTGTTGGCGATTTTGCGGGGGGCAGGATTACGACGGGCTGAATTAGTGGCCCTCAAGGTTAATGACTTTACGGCAGATGGGGGCATTTTACAAATTCGTCAGGGTAAGGGGGATAAAGAACGTACTGTTTATCTCCCCATTGATGCGGTACAAATTGTGGAAAATTGGTTAGATTTGAGGGGCCGTTCTCCTGGGGCTTTGCTGTGTCCCATTCGTAAAGGGGGAACTATCTGTCTTCGTCATCTTCACAGCGATGCTGTCTATAAAATTCTGGTCTTACGCGCTCAACAAGCAGGGATTGATGCTTTTTCTCCCCATGATTTTCGCCGTACCTTTTGTAGTGACTTGTTGCATAATGGTGTCGATTTGGTGACTGTGCAAAAATTGGCTGGCCATTCCTCCCCTGATGTTACTGCCAAATATGATAGACGGGGTGAATCCGCTAAACAGAAGGCCGTTCAATCTTTGTCTATTCCTTTGTAACAAAGGAGGCGTTAACTTTGGGTATGCCCTACCCTAGTTGCCCGATGGCAAATTTTGTTTGACGCTTCGGCTCCGCTCAGCGTCAACACCGAGCGAAGTCGAGGTGTTGAGTTTAAATGCTGATTGTTTAGTTCCTACGAAGATTTTACCTATTCCGAGGTAAAGAACTAAAACTATGGAATAGAACCCCATATCTAAAAAGCTGATAGAGAAAGGGATTTCACCTTAACTTAGCGGCATTCGATCATAGCTATCTATCATTCGACTATCCCGAATAGCTCGGCTGAAAGCCTCTCCTGTAACGGCAATGGGCCACTCACGCACTCGCGCGTTTCTTTGGACAAAGACTTTCCCCTTTTTAACAGTGAACGCCTGAACAGTAAACAGTTATCAGTTAAATCCCTGGGTCCCGCGTCCCCCACCAATTGGTGGAAGGCGTTGGTGCGCCGTAACACCTCACCATACGCCTGATAACTGATAACTGATAACTGATAACTGTTTAAGCTCCCCTTAATTTTTTTTACTTTTTTTTAACGATTAAATGGTTTACTATTCAGAGCTTTATTAATAACTCAGGAGGAAGTCACCCTTGAAATCTTCAAATTTTGTTACAGTCGCCGAGTTCCGGGGAGCGCGAGTGCATCGGGAGGAATTCACAGAGTTTACATTTTTTTACATAGTGCTGTTTATTTATGTCCGACTACTTACGGGTCAACCCCTGCTGGGAATCCGCGCATTATCCCCGTGCATGGGGCCGGCGCATTCGTTCAAAAATACCTGATTCGGACTGTCAAATTTCCCCACTTCTCAAAGCTATTCCCCTTAGTTGGATTTTGCAGTAAACTTAATGGTAATCCTTAGTTGAAAATAGGATTTAAAATGTACACACACAGAATCACAGACAAGAAAAGCCCTATAAACGCCGAAACGCCGTCGGGTTGGGGAACTTTGACGGACGCTTCTTCAGTAGAGCTTCTTCCCTGAGATTTCTGTACAACACCATAGGAGGTGACTAATGACAGAGTAGGAAGTTATTGATTTTGTATAGCGAACCAGCGTCAACACGCTAGTCCGGTAGTTTTTTTGTCGGCGATGATTTTATCATAGTGTAAAATCGCCCGACACGCAAATCCTTTTGTCAAAAATTACCCCCGCTACAAAATAATAAGGTTTTGAGCGATCTCATCCGAGGCTCAAATTCAAGACTTCCCTCTCAAAGTTGTTGGTCATTTCCGGGCGTGGTTCACCACATTCACCTCGGAGAAAACAATGGAATCGAAACAAAATTTAACATTATGCCCAGGGTGTCCCGTCCATCGATGGAGTCAACTCCCTTCGTCGGGAACAGGGAACGCCGCAACGGGCAACAGTGGGGTAAAAATACCAGATCAAGTGCCTTCACTGTTGCGGCGTTGCCTTTAAGCATTATGAATTCAAATCTATCTTGGCCCCAACGAGATAGATAAAGTCCGTTTAAGTCTGCCGGATAACTGCCTAATTTCCCCTAAAAAGCAGTTAGCCATAGCTATTGGTAGTAAATAAAGAAAAAAGCTGGAGAAACCCCGCATGATGATGACTTAATCCCAAAATAAACTCGTGACAGAATCAATCAGTTGATTTTCATAGGAAGGTCAACACCAACGAAGGCTAAAAACCAGCCTAAACACTTTCATCTTGATCCTAACGCTGTAGCGAGTTTATTGGTAGGATTGCCTCAAATGCAGGGTTTCTCTAGTGGTCAACAATCACTGAGAAACAATCATGACTAACAATTACGCGCTTTCACACCTTCACCAAATCCACGCAGACGAATGGATCAAAGGTTCTGGGGTAGCACCAGAAATAGTATCTCTGAATGTGCGATCGCTATCCCGAACCCTACCCCACGAATATCTTTTATATTCTGATAAATTAGAGCGTCGCAATAGTGGACGGTTATCCGATGGTTATTTACGTCGCTATCAGCATTTAGAAGACGGGGGTTGGTGGTGCAGTGGGGTAGATATACTAACAGGCAAGGATTCGATGTGGGGCTGTTTTAAACCCAATAGCCCCCATGTCGCCACAGAAAACAATAACCAAGGGCATATCAAGAAACAGAAAACCATCAAATATGAACATCCCCCAAAAGTAGACACAGAAGTGTTTGCTCTGAAAATTCCTTATAGAATAGGATTAGAAATTGCGACAACCTTGGGATTAGAAGAAGATTATGGCGAAAGGATTTGGCCAGGAAATGGAAAAGCCGAAAAAACGACAAAAATTAACGAGAAAGGCAAGGGAGGCCAGAAAGCTTCTCAAAGCACTCGGAGTGGAGGATGTTCAGGGAGTAGACGAAGCGATTTATCTTCCAGCACTGGGCAAAGTTGTAATCTTCAAGGGGGACGAAATCTTGAACCTGGATTGTTAAATGCTGAAGATGATGGATTTTGGCAGTGGGTGATAGATAATGCTAATGTTCCTATTGTGCTAACAGAAGGAGCCAAGAAAGCAGGGGCGTTGTTAAGTGCGGGATATTGTGCGATCGCTATCCCAGGAATTTTTAACGGATATCGCAACCTTCTTTCAGAAGGAAGGGCCAAGGCAAAAGGCAAAAGGCAAAAAGAAGAAGATAGAAGCTTTGAGAATGACCAATTGAGGCAAAATGAGGAAAAGGGCAGCTTAGATAAAGATTCACGCTTTGCTTATGGGACTGCATCATCTTATCTTATTCCCCAACTGCAAATATTAGCCAAAGAGGGACGAGAAATCTACTTTGCTTTTGACAGTGATAGTAAGGCTTCAACTATTGCCAACGTCAACATTGCCATTGAGAAAACCGCCAAACTCTTAGAAAAAGAAGGGTGTACTTGCCGTGTCATTAGCTGGTCAAACCAGTACAAAGGCGTTGACGATTTTATTGTGGCCAGGGGAATAGAAGCCTTTAATCAAGCTTATCAACAAGCCCGAACTATTGCACTATGGAAAGTCTTACGACTCAAACAACTCACCTATGAAGTTACGGTAGAAATTGACCCTTTACTGCGTTATTTACCCAAATTAGACATTCCTTCCACTGCAAAAATAATTGGGCTTAAAGCCCGTAAAGGACGGGGTAAAACCCATCAAATTGCCGAATTAGTGTCTGAGGCGATCAGACAAGGACGACGCACCTTAATTATTAGCCACCGTCGTCAATTAGTGGCGAATTTATGCGATCGCTGTGGTATTGACAATGTAACAGAATATCGTAATAGTGACAGTGGCGGAGTGTTTGGTTATGGTTTATGTGTTGATTCGTTGCGTCGTCACTCACAAGCGCGATTTAACCCCGAAGAATGGGAAGATGCTTTAATTATCATTGATGAAGTCGAACAGGTTTTCTGGCATCTATTATCCGCCAGTACACAGGTTAAACAATATCGAGTGGAAATTCTCAAGAATTTTCGGACGCTGCTGCGGGTAGTAATAGGTTCAGAAAAAGGGCAAGTTTTAGTCGCTGATGCCGATTTAAGCGATATAAGCTTAGATTATATTCGTAGTTTAGTACCTAATGCACCCGAACCCTTTATTATTCATCAACCCTTTGACCCTTCAACTATTACGGAAGGGGAACGATGGGAGGTGATTAATTATCCCGATACTAACCCAAAACGGTTAATTCTGGATTTGATTGCCTATATCCGTCAGGGAGGCAAACCTTTCGTTTGTGTGTCGGCACAGAAAATGACCTCTCAATTTGGTACGATTAACCTTGAATCTACCTTACGCCAGTATTTTCCTGACCTGAGAATTCTTCGCATTGATAGTGAATCTATTGCAGATCCCAATCATCCGGCTTTCGGTTGCATTACCCATCTTAATGAAGTTTTGCCCAATTATGATCTGGTGTTGGCTTCTCCTTCGATTGAAACGGGGGTGAGTATTGATCTCAAAGGTCATTTCACGTCAGTTTGGGCGATCGCTTCGGGGACTTCTGCGGACAATGCCGTTTGTCAAGCTCTTTCTAGGGTACGAGAAAATGTGCCTCGTTACCTCTGGATTTCTAAAGTAGGTCATAATCGTATTGGTAATGGTACGACTAATGTTAAGGAATTATTTGCCTTTCAGAAACGGGAAACTCAGGCACACCTTAAACTATTACTTGAATCTGAAGATTATGAAATTCATGGCATTGATTGTCAGTTTCAAGTTCCCTCATTGTGGTGTTGGGCTAGAATGGCTGTAAGGGTTAATTTAGGCATGATTTCTTATCGTCAATCTGTCTTAGATGCCATGGCTGCTGAAGGGCATTTTATTCGTAATGTGGATGATGTTTTAAATGACCATTTACTGCCTTTTCCGGTGAAGAAGGAAACAGATATTAATGACTCCTTAAATCCAGGGGTAATGGTTCAAGAATTTGATAGTAATAATGCCGAAATTCTTGATAATGAGCAAGGGTTTAATCCTAGCCAGAATCTTGACAATACTCAAGGGTTTAATGATGTTCATCTCGCTTTTAATCATGGTAAACTGGCATTATCTTTGTTTGAAATTTTAGCAATTTTTCAAGGGGTTAATCAAGGAAAAAGCTTTGCTCAGCAGGAGTCGGATGGTTGTCTTGTGGTGAACAGTTCGCCCGCGCTTACTGACCAGGAACTCGAAGTAAGTCAGGCTTGTTCTGAAGGGCTTGTACTAAGCAGTTCGACCATGCTCACTGACCACGATATGGAAGTAAGACGAAGTAAGGAAGAAATTGAGAAAAACCTGGGAATCTTGTTACTTTGGCTCAGAATTTTTCAAGTCTTAACCACTTCCTATCAAGACCATCTTTCACAAGCAGAACTAACCCTTCAAAAGCAAGAACAAATTAAATTTATTGGACAACAACTCAAACAAGTTAGTGTTGATAATTGTCAAACTTATCATCAGAAAGTTAGTGAGATTTCTGCTTACACTCATCGAGAATATGAAGAAGTTAGTCGTCGAAATTCTCGTACCGATGAAGAAAAGATCCGACTTCATAAAACTCGTTTAACCTTACAATACCAGACAGAGGATATCTCCCCAGAATTGGTGGAACTTGATGCTAAAGGTGTTTACAAGGGGATGCGGTTACATTATTACTTAACAGTGGGACGACCTTACCTCAAACGTCGAGAACGCCATCGCCTCGACAAACTTTTAAAACAGGGACATGGTGCTTTATTTTCTCCTGATTTTAATCGTCAAAGTCTATCAGCTAAAATTTGGCTTTATGAGTTTTTACAGTTTGTACCCCTACTTAATAAAACTTGTCTGCATAAAGATGACCCTGACTTACAACGGTTGGCCCCATTCGCTAAACGGTTTGCGGCTGATATTAAGCAAATTCTCGGTGTTACTATCAACCCCAAGGATAGTCCTGTGACGGTTTATCGGCAATTATTACGTCCTTTAGGGATAACACAATTGCCCAAGTTAGGACGGTTGGGAGAAAGGGGCGATCGCCACCATGTCTATAATAATCCCGACTGGACAGAACGCTTTGCTATTTTTGAGCGTTGGTTAGCCAAAGAACCCCCCTTACCTCAAGAACAACCTTCACCTATTGATTGGGCCTTAGAACTCCTGCAACGCTTAGAAATGCCTTCTGTGAGTTTTGTTGATGATGAGTCGGCTAACCTGTTCCTCAGGGGAGTACAAGATAAACTGTCGGAAGTGATAGAAGAAGTCGAACAAGTTTGTTCTGGTTTTTGTGATCGCTTTTGGAGGGCTTTTACTTCGGCTATTTCTCATGTCTAGTCTAGCTGTCAACTATTTATTATTAGATTTGCTAGACACCAACGGTAACATAAGATACAAAATACCCAGAAAAAAGAGATTTAAAAGCAGCAATTCTCATTTTGAAAAACCCCCAGATAGTTTCCTGCCCAATGTAGTATAAAAATATTACTTTTTCCCAACAGATCGGGGAAAAGACAGAGTATTTATACTCAAGAAAAATGAAAGAAGGAAGAAATATCTAGATTGGGTTCTCTTATACCCGTTTCCGTGACGGTAGGAGACTTTAACGGCGACGGGAAATCTGACTTAGCCTGCATTATTCATGAAGAAAAAAACAAAACCAAAAAAATCAGAAATTAGCATCAAAATCGATTTTCTATTAAATGGATTTAAAGAAGGTAAGTAATCTTACTTATCAATCCTTCAAAAACTAGCTAAAAAAGCGGAAAAAAGACTCAATTAAGGTTGTATAGACACACCAATCCTATCAAAAATAAATGTTAGTTAAAAATTAATTGTTGACCTGAAGATAATCGTTGTGCTATCAAGAGAATGTCCTGAGCAAAAGGACAATGAGCCGCTAATTCTACTAGAGTTCTTCTAACAGAAACACTCACTTTTGCCGCAATTTTTATGATGGTTTCCCGTAAACGAGAAACTTGTGCAGTTGCCAATTTTGTCTCCTTTGCCGCAGAGCGGAGTTCAAGCATTAAAATATAAGCTGCTTGGCACAAGAATAAGCGGAATTGATTAACAATAAATTTACGACAACTGAGACGATCCGCATTCAGACCAAGTTTAAATTCCTTGATTCGATGCTCGGAAGTTGCTCCCCTTTGAACATAAAAATCATCTCCTAGTTCTTGTGCTTCTATCTCTAAATTAGTTACCAAAAATCGAGGATTTGCACCTTTATCTAACCATTCTGCCTTCATCACAATTCGACGAGGTTTTCCCCAAGTCTTAGCGGCATAATAAACATCATCAAATAAACGAGCTTTTTCTTGAGTCCGAAAATATTCTAATCTCGCCAAGTCAAGAAGATAATTAATTTTTCGTTTCAAAACAGCATTATTACTAAAGCCAAAAACATATTTCACCTCTTTTCGTTCACAAAGATTTATAATTTCAGGTAAGGAAAATCCCCCATCTCCTCGTAAGATTATTTTGACATCAGGCCAAGCCTTTCTTAAACGAAAAAATAACCATCTTAATAATCCTAAAACCCCTTTACCTGCGTGGGAATTTCCCGCTCTTAGTTGTAGAATTAAGGGATAACCACTTGTTGCCTCATTAATTAATACGGGAAAGTAAATTTGATGCCCATAGTAACCATGAAATAAACTCAATTGTTGGTGTCCATGAGTAAAAGCATCAAAGCCATCTATGTCTAAAACAATTTGTTGTGGATCTTCAGGATGATTTTGAATGAATTTATCGATAAAAAAACGACGTATAGCTTTAATTTCTTGTTTAGTTATTTGATTCTCTAACCTACTAATAGTCGGTTGACTTGCTAATAATTCTCCTCCGATTCTGGGAATTTTATCACAGATAATCTTGAAAATTGGGTCATGACGTAAGTAATTACTATCATTGGTATCTTCGTACCCTGCTGCTATTTGATAGATTCTTTGACTTACTAACTGAAACAGAGGATGCTTAACTTTATGTTGTTCTCTATTATCTTCTAAACAATTGGCTATGCCTTCACATATTTTCAGATTTTCTTCTGCTTGCTTAACTAGCAACAATTCCGCATCTGAACTTAAATCCAGTCCAGAAAACTTGACCTCTAAAGGTTTCTGGGTAGCAAAATTAAATGGGAGATTGGCAGCCAACTCTTTCATGAAAAACAGGACCAGCAATTCTCATTTTAAAAAACCCCCAGATAGTTTCCTGCCCAATGTAGTATAAAACTATTACTTTCCCCAAACAGATCGGGGAAAAGACAGAGTATTTATACTCAAGAAAAATGAAAGAAGGAAGAAATATCTAGATTAGGTTATCTTCTGATTTTAGTTCTCTAAAATCAGAATTTATGATGAGCGTCTGTTGAGGTAAAATAGATAAATTAAAAATATTAATTATTCAAACAGTTTGGCAATGACAAAAAAGGCTCCCACCCTGGAAATTCCTGAATTACTAAACTTCTTACATCAGGAATTAAACGAATTACCTGATATAAGAAAGCCAGGAAATAATACGCAGTATAAAGTAAAAGATGGAGTCATGGGAGCTTTCTCAGTATTTTTTACCCAGTCTCCTTCTTTTTTAGAGCATCAGCGTTTAATGAAAAGTAGTAAAGGAAAAGATAATGCAGAAAGTTTATTTTTTCTTCAGGGAATCCCTTGTGATAATCAAATAAGAAATTTGCTAGATCCTGTTCCAGCCCCTACAATATTTGGGGCTTTTCAAAAAGTCTACCAATGGTTAAATAACAAGGGAGTTCTGAACCAGTTTCTCTACTTAGATGGGGAAATTTTAATCGCTTTAGATGGCACAGAATATTTTGAGTCTAAGAAAATTAATTGTCCCCATTGTAACTCTCGTAATCATAGCAATGGAACCACAAACTATTTTCATAGCTGTCTTCTCCCTGTCCTAGTTTCTCCCAATAGAAAACAAGTGATTAGTTTAGAACCTGAGTTTATAAAAAAACAAGATGGACATCAGAAACAAGATTGTGAAAATGCGGCGGTAAAAAGATGGTTAAATCAGAATCCCCAAAATAAGTATGGTTATCCTGTAACCTTGTTAGGCGATGACTTATATTCTCGCCAATCTATCTGTAAGTTGGCTCTAGAACAAGGTTATAATTTTATTTTTGTTTGTCTTGATACTTCTCATCAAACCTTATATGAATGGCTTGAATTTTTAGAAATAAGTGGAGAAATAAAAACCGTCTATCAGAAAAACTGGGATGGGAAAAAAAATCTAATTTATCGTTATCGTTATGCTTCTAAAGTCCCCCTAAAAGATGGGGAATCAAGTCTTCAAGTAAATTGGTGTGAAGTCACTATTATTGATGAAAAAACACAGGAAATTATCTATAAAAATAATTGGATTACTAATCATCTAATTCAGGAAAATAATGTCGTTCAAATTGTCAAAGCTGGACGTAGCCGATGGAAAATTGAAAATGAAGCAAACAACGTTCTTAAAAATAACGGTTATAATTTAGAACATAACTTTGGTCATGGTCAAAATCATTTGTGCGAGTTCTTATTGTCTTTAAACTTACTGGCTTTTTTATTTCATACCGTTTTAGATTTAGTCAATTCTACTTATCAACAGATTCGTGAATTATTAGTCACTCGCACTACTTTCTTTAATGATATTCGTACCTTATTAAAATATTTGTGGTTTAGGGATTGGTCAGAATTGTTTTTATTTATTCTCACAGAAAATGTCCCAGTCAAAAAAAAGAATTCTAGTTAAATCGAGTAATTTCTTAAGGGGGTGTGGACAAATTATTCAATAAAAAACAAAATTTATTCAGAATTTCAGCTAGATTAATCAGTTGAAATAAGTTTGGGCTGTCTAGATTTTTTGAACTCTCGCTTATAAGCGCGAATTCTGATGATTATCTTGAAAAAAATGATAATTGACCAAAAGTTCTCTTGTTTCAATAGAGAACTTTTGGTTGTTTTATTTTCAAAATGAGAATTGCTGCTAAAATTTACAAAAATAGACAATTAAGACAAACTGGGGTTAAATTAATTAAGAGAAATAAATTGAGAAATGGGTAGGTCATGTTTAACATTATGGCGAGAAGAAAGACGGTGATAAGTATGATGTTGTTCGAGGTCCTGTCCGCGATCGCGCAGATGATCTTGGAGAGTTTTAGCCGAGATTTTAAAACCACTAGCGCGGATTAATTCAGCGATGACAGGATTAGAAATATACCACTTATCTCGTTGAGTACGATGGGGGTCATTATTATAAGTTTTAACCGCATCAATAGCTCGTTCAATAGACCTCCTGCAAAAGTCTTATTCAGCTACTTGATTATAGCCTAAAGCAAGTTCGTAGTTGTAAATGCCAGCGATTAAATTAAATCTCAGACCAAAACGTCGTCTCCGATTCCTGTATCTTGATGATAAAATTCTAAATCTCTTCAGACTTCTGTGAATATGTTCGATAACAATTCTTTCTCTTGATAACTGGCGATTAAATTCTTTTTCTTCTAAACTTAATTCTTGATTTTTCTTTTTTTTGTTAGGAATTCTACTATTTTTGTGCAGCTTTTGAATTCCTTGATAGCCCTTATCTGCTAAACATTCAATATTTTTATCGATCCCAATTTGACTATTTTTCCAAAGATTAAAGTCATGTATTCTTCCCTTTCCATGAGCGGTACAGACTATCATTCCTGTTTTTTGAGCCGCAAGAACTTGCGATTTTATTGTATGATAGCCTTGTTTCCCGCTATAGTAATCTTTCTGCTTTTTTTGAGGTCTTTCTATCTCATGCTCTGCTACATCTACTACCACTACCTCTAGGTCACTATTCGCCTGGTAAACTGTCTTTTTCCCAGGCAGATTAAACAATCCAGATTTTATCAGAATATTTTCTACCTTTCTAGTGATTCGTAGGGCTGTTGTCTCATTAATCTCCCAATTAATTGCGAGATGGAAATAAGTACTATATTCCCGTAAATACTCTAAGGTCATCAAGATTTGGTCTTCTAGACTTAATTTACTTGGTCTTCCCGATTTTTTTTGCAGAACTTTTTCGGCAGCCAAAACCTTCACCATATCCTTAAATGTTTCAGGATATACTCCACAAAAGCGTTTAAACTCTTCTGGATTCAAATTTTTTACTTTTTCGTAAGTCATGGTTTTTCTGAGTGTTTTACTTTATTGTACATAATCAGTTCCTATTTTTGCAGGAGGTCTATTCTACTCTCTCTAAGGGGGCGGCAATCACTTTCTCGACTTCTGCTTGGGGTATCCAGGCAGTTTGTAACTTCTGACAACTTCCGTCGGGGTTGATATAGGCGATCGCAGATACGTTATGACCGACTACATATTCATAGTCATCACGGTACTGTAAATCGGCGATTTTTTCATCGGGATCATCAGTATTTTGTCCTTTGAGGTTGGGACGGGGGACAAAGGTGGTGTCACAGTGAACAGTAATACTTGCTTGGAAAATAAAGGAGAGATCCCGTTCTTGGTCTGGGGACGGATGACGGTTATTGACTAAAAAGACGGAAATAGCGCGAGTATTGGGGGGAACAAGATGGTCGCAGTTGACCCGACGGCTATTAATCACTATTTTTAGTCCGTCACTCTCGGCAATATTAATCTGTTTTTCGTTGTTAAAATCTAAATCTAGGGTTAAACGTCTTTGTTGGGGTATGCGTTGCCATTGACGGCTTGTGTCTTGTTGTAGGGGGGTTTCTAAGGATGTTTGACTGTCTGCCTCTGGGATATAATCTCCCCATTCGATAATTAGATCAAGAGTGGTTGTTTCTGGGGACACTAAGCAGCTTAACCCCATTGAAGCCGGAAAAAAGCCTTTTCTGGCGGCGGTTTTTTCGGGGGTGGCTTCGTCGTCTCCATTATTGTTACCGTTGATTTGATCGAGTTCATCGTCTCCGGTGTCGTCGCTACGGAGGTTGATGGGGGCATTATTCGGGGCAAGAAATCCTGTTAAGTACCAAGCTGTGGGAGATTGGGGTAAAATTTCATGACGATAATCTACATCGTCGTAGCTTGGCCCCACTAGGTCTAATTGTAGGGCGGTAACGAGTTTGTTTCTGACTTGGGCCGATGTGGTCATATATTAGACTTTAATATGGCTTTGTCTTTAGGATTCCCAATTTTTCCTCAAAATTACTTATTCGATATAAAATTCGTTTTCTATGGTTGTTGCGCTTTAGCGCGTAATATTTAGGGCTAGAGTATCGACAACAATTTAAAATCATGGTTGGATCGTTGTTGCGCTTTAGCGCACAATATTTAGGGCTTTAGCCCAACAACGTCTTATATTCCTGGAATTTTGGGGGTTACATTATTACTCTTTTTCTTACTTTTAGTGGTTTTTTTTCTAGTCTGTTTTGGTTTAGTTTGGGCAGTTTCTTCGCTAACGGGGTGATTCAACCTATGATACTTGTTGTCGATGCTCTAGCCCTAAATATTAGGCATTAAAGGGCAAGAAACGATAAGTAATACTGGCTGAATTGAGACACTTTCACCATAATCGTTTTACCTCATAGCTATCAAAAGCTGTATCTTTACTAATAATAGGAATGTCTTCTGCGATGCTACCGCACTCGCGGAGCGAGACCGCTTGAGCAATCAAAAGACGATCAAAGGGATCTCGATGATATAATGGTAAAGAAGAAATTAAATTTAGATACTCGATTTTAATAACTAAAACATCAAGATCATTGATAGCAATTTGTTCGGGAATAAATGTTTCAAAAGGAGACGGTAACTGTAATTTTCCTAAACTAACTTTAATAGCGATTTCCCAAATACTTGCGATACTGAGTAATAAATCATTATCAGATTCTAGAAGTGCTTTAGTGGTTGTCGCTAACTGGGGACTATCATTAACAAACCAGAGAAAAGTATGAGTATCAAGTAGTAACTTCATTACATATATTCCTGAAAGTCTTCTAAGGGTTCATCAAAATCAGGAGACATCCAAATTTGTCCTTTAGCACTTCCACTTTGACGACGTTTTTTAGGTGAAGATGGAACTTCTTCTACTACTAAACGAATTTGTTTGCCTTCTAATTCAGGGGGTAACATTTGATTTAATTTAATTTCGCCGTTTTGACAAGTTCCTGTGACAATAATCATCATTTACTCCTTATTTAAAAGATTAACGGTTAATACTTCATAATACTTCAACGATATCCCATAGTCACTAAAACAACTTCTTCTAACTCTGATATAATAGCTGAATTAAGTTGCCCTAACTTCCGAATTAGGCGACTTTTATCTAACACTCTTACCTGAAAACATAAAGCAACCGAATTTTGTATTAATCCGCCATTTCCTTGTTCAATTTTTAAACAAATGGGCAAAGTAGCACGACGTAGATTAGTGGTTAGAGGAATGGTAATAACCGTTGTTGAAAATTGGGAAACAAGATCATTTTGGAAGATAATAACAGGACGAATACCTGCTTGTTCGGAACCTTGAGTTGGATGGCTCTTCGTTACCCTTTATGCTAAATCAACAGACAAGATGCCAAGACAACATACTTCTAACCCAAAAATTCCGAAAGTTTCTAAAGCCATAGCCTCTCCGTTTTATTAGTTTAAGTTTATTGTTGATTCCCTCGACCACCCCATTCGTTGTCCTTCGCTCGAAATAACTAATGATTTCTCCAAACCAGTTTCGGATTGTTTGACAACTCTTGGTAAAAACACTGGAGGATTTTGCCAACCATTCCGAGATGGATAGCATTCCCTCTGTCGGATTCTCTGAGGTTTCATAAATCTTTCTAAATTCTTCCTTTAATTCCTGCATCTTTTTCAAACTTGGGAAATTTTCTTTGATAGCTTCTAGTTTGATTTTTTGGG
>Ga0082207_1000354_pt1 | contig 26616 bp, 25 predicted proteins | sample LakMenEpi10Aug09_FD_71540 | JGI IMG/M metagenome (GOLD analysis project Ga0082207, IMG submission 71540)
GTCCCGGAATTTTCCCCCCAATCACTCCAAGGGTCGGCACTTTTTGAGGGAAAAAAAGTCTAAAAACCTTGTTGGATAAGGTTTTTAGATTTATTCAGCAAACCCTACTTATGAGAACCGATAATTGGGCTAAAATGCCTCTTGGATCATAGTTTCCTTGAGCATTTCTAAACCCTTTTTCACCCGACGGGAGACGGTAACGACACTAATACCTAATTGTTCGGCGGTTTCCCGTTGAGTAAGATCTTTAAGGAAGACAAATTCGAGAATATGACGGGTTTTCTCTTCTAATTGAGCGAGAGCTTGTTGTACACGAATGCGATCCTCTTGACAAAGTTGAAAGCTGCGATAACGGGGATCGGGAACGAGGTCTTTTAAACAAGTATTATTATCTTCATCGTTATTAACCGTCACATCGAGACTGAGGGGTTCACGGTTTTGGAAAGCCAGTTTTACCTCTTGCCATTCTTCGATCGAAATATTTAAAGCGAGGGAGATTTCCGTATCATTGGGTTGACGATTGTGGACAGTTTGGAAATGCCGACGCACATTGGCCGCTTGTCTGCCTAAATCTAACCAACGACGAGGAATACGAACTGTATAACCTTTATCGCGCAGATGGTGTTGAATTTCGCCGCGAATATAGGGAATAGCGAAGGAACTAAAAGCATGACCTTTGCTGCTGTCAAAACGCTCGATCGCCCGAATTAGTCCCATACAGCCAACTTGCACTAAATCTTCGTAATTTTCATGGCATTGATTGACCCAATGATGAGCTTCCCTTCTGACTAATCCTAGGTTTAACTTCATAATTTGATCCCGTAACTTATTATCTCCTGTTTTTTGGTATTTTTGAAACAGGGTGAGAGTTTCGAGTTTAAGATTTTCTTGATTTACGACAGACATAGGGCGCTAACAGACTTAAAAAATGTTGACTATAAAAGATCACTATTGCAATTAGCTTTGACCAATCCCAATACAGTCTAGATGAGAAGCGGCAAGCAATCACAACAATGTAATTTGCTACTATCACTATGATAAGACCTTTATATAAAGACTTGTGTGATTTCACGCAGTCAAGCCGGTATTTAAAGACACCAATAAGCTAAAACCCAGGTAATTAGGGTTTTAGGGTGTGGGGTGTGGGGTGTGAATTTTCCCCCGGAAAAAGTCTTAATCCAACAAGGTTTTCAGATTTATTCAGCCAGCCCTATCTAGAAAACTACAACTCAAACAAAGGTAAACTCCGATCCTTATTTTTCGGCAATTTCGCCAGTAGGCCTAAATGTTCGTAGGCGGCTGCCGTGACTACGCGACCCCGGGCAGTACGATTAAGATAACCTATTTGTAATAAATAAGGCTCATACACCTCCTCGATCGTCTTGGCATCTTCTCCCGTGGCTGCCGCTACCGCTTCCAATCCCACGGGTCTGCCTTGAAACTGTTCGATCATCGTCTTTAATACTAATCGATCGGTCCAATCTAAACCCATAGAATCCACATTTAATTCATTTAATCCCTGATCAGCTAACTGGGGAGTAATCACCGTTTCTCCCTTCACCTGTACATAGTCGCGTACTCGTTTTAATAAACGATTGGCAATGCGTGGAGTTCCCCGACTGCGACGGGCAATTTCGATCGCACCCGCTTCAGTAATGGGAATATTAAAAATAGTGGCACTTCTGAGAATAATTGCCGTCAATTCCTCGATTGTATAGAAACGCAGACGTTGAATCAGGCCAAACCGATCGCGTAAAGGGGAAGTTAAAGAGCCAACTTTGGTAGTAGCACCGATTAAAGTAAAGGGAGGTAAAGAAATACTGCGAATTTTCGCCGCTTGACCCTTGCCAATCGTCACATCCAGGCGATAATCTTCCATCGCTGGGTATAATAACTCCTCCGTCACCCGATTCAGTCGATGAATTTCGTCGATAAAAAGAATATCCCGGGGTTGAAGATTGATCAGGATGCCGGTAATGTCCCGGGGACGCTCTAAAGCGGGGGCGGCGGTAATGCGGCAATTTACTCCCATCTGGGCCGCTAAAATTAAAGCCATGGTGGTTTTTCCTAATCCTGGCGGTCCGTAGAAGAGCAAATGATCGATCGCTTCTTGTCTAGCTTTGGCTGCGGCGATGGTGACTTTTAGATTAGCCTTTAAGTCCTGTTGACCGATATAATCCTCTAGGGATTGGGGACGAATCTGCGCTGCTGCTTTTTCCGTTTCTTCTATAGTGGGATTGGGAGTGAGCAGATTTTCCTCGGCAGCCGGGGGGGAATTGTGCGATCGTTTGATGGCCATTGTTACAATCAAGAGTCTAGGATATGTTAGCGAAGCGGATTTTGCCTTGTTTGGATGTCAATAAAGGTCGGGTGGTTAAAGGGGTTAATTTTGTCAATCTTCAGGATGCTGGCGACCCCGTGGAGTTAGCTCGCTTGTATAATCAGGCAGGGGCCGATGAGTTGGTTTTTCTTGATATTACTGCTACCCATGAAGATCGGGACACGATTATTGATGTAGTCTATCGTACGGCGGAACAGGTTTTTATTCCTCTGACAGTGGGTGGCGGTATCCAATCCTTAGAAAATATTAAAAATTTGTTAAGAGCCGGGGCCGATAAAGTCAGCATTAACTCGGCTGCCGTGCGCGAGCCGGAATTGCTCGATCGAGCCAGCGATCGCTTTGGGAAACAGTGTATTGTGGTGGCGATTGATGCTAGACGACGCAAGGATGGGCATAACCCCGGTTGGGAGGTTTATGTTCGGGGTGGACGCGAAAATACGGGTATTGATGCTTTATTATGGGCGCAAGAAGTGGAAAAACGCGGGGCGGGTGAGTTGTTAGTTACCAGTATGGATGCTGACGGCACGCAAGCGGGTTACGATCTGGCCTTGACAAAAGCGATCGCTGAAAGGGTGGAGATTCCTGTGATTGCCTCTGGAGGAGCGGGCAATTGTCAGCATATCTACGAAGCATTGACGGAAGGGCGGGCAGAAGCGGCTTTATTGGCTTCTTTGCTCCATTATGGTCAATTAACCATCGCTGAGGTCAAAAATTATCTGCAAAATCAACAAGTACCCGTGCGTTAGCCAGGGAAAATGAGGGCAAGATTTGCAGAACTTAATCTAGTGATTAAGTCGGTTTTTCGGGAAAAGGATTTCTTTAGGCTGCAACCCAAGAAGAGCAAGGTTTAGACCTAAGCTAAGACACATTTTAACCGCTTACTGTTGCCTCTTGCCGCTTGCCTCTTGCCTAATCTCAACAAGCAATTTAAATTTGCGGGCGGTTTATTACTGAAAGCTAATGGCTGTCGGCTGACAGCCGTGATCGAGACACCGGCAAAAAATCCCTGTTTTTAACTTCCGTCCGATTATCCCTGGGGAAAATTATGTATTAGAATAGATGAAAGTTAACAAAATTTAAAATATGTTAGTTCCGATTCTCATCTTTGACCTCGGTCTTGTGGCTTGGTCATTGCATCTGATGCAGCAAGCGTTCGACAAGCAAGAGTTTTCCTTGATGCTGGCAGGAACCTTAGTGGCAGCAGCGGCAGCGGCTATGTTAGTAGTTTATTTCCTCATGGGTCACTGTTTAACCTATTTAACCCAAATTCCGGCTCCTGTCTAAATGGGGGCGATTGTTTCACCCTTGTCTTATCAGCGATCGCCTTTGGACTGACAAATTTTTTTTCTCGTCACCCCTTGACAAAATAATTCTATTTAAGCTATATTCAAAAATGGTCTTCAAGGGGCTATAGCTCAGTTGGTAGAGCACCTCAATGGCATTGAGGGGGTCAGCGGTTCGAATCCGCTTAGCTCCATAAGGTTAGGATAAGAGTTTCAGGGTTGCTTGGACCAGAAAAGTAACGAGGAGATGCTAGATTGAAAGAGGATTTCTGGTTAGAAAAGTCTCTTTTTACCTCGATACTCTCTCAGGACAAAATTAGTTATATGATAGAGCTTTTTAAGCAACTACCTCGTTGGTTGCGGCTAAGTCTAGTTTTTCCGCTCTTATTTCTCAATGGCTGGTTATTATTCCAATTATTTAGCTACCTAGAACCCTTAGTCAGTATTTTTGTCACTGCTAGTTTACTAGCTTTTGTCTTAGATGTTCCCATCAAACTGCTGCAAAGACGCGGGGTTAATCGCAGTGGTTCGATCGCTATTGTCTTTTTAATTGCCCTATTAATTTTGATTGTTTTAGGTTTAATTTTAATTCCCCAGATTGTCGAACAATTAAGCAGTTTAATCAATAGTTTGCCCCAGTGGATCGAGTCGGGAACCGAACAGATACAAAATTTAGAAAAGTGGGATAAAACTCAGAAATATGCGATTTATATCGAGCAATCAATCACCCAGTTATCGGAACGACTAACCAATGTTTTACAAACTCTTAGCACTCAATTACTGAGCTTTGTGCTGGGAACTATCAACAGTATCTTAAACATTCTATTTGTTCTGGTTCTAACTGTCTTTCTTGTTCTCTATGGCGAACAAATTTGGGAGGGAATTTTTAGCTGGATTCCGTCCCCCTGGAATTTCAAATTAAGAACGATTATTCGTCAAACTTTTGAAACCTATTTTGCCGGTCAAACCATTTTAGCGGGAATTCTCAGCCTTGCTCAAATTTTTGTTTTTGTGATTCTCAAGGTCGATTATGCCCTATTATTCGGGGTGGCGATCGGTCTAACTACATTAATTCCTTTTGCCAGTGCCTTTACCATTATTGGCATTAGTACCCTACTGATGTTTCAAGATTTTTGGTTAGGGTTAAAAGTTTTGACCCTGACCATTATTGTCGGTCAAATTAATGATAATGTCATCGCCCCGCGGTTAATGGGAGGTATGATCGGACTTAATCCCGTCTGGATTATTTTATCTCTTTTTATCGGGGGCAAAGTGGCAGGAATTCTCGGTTTATTGATAGCAGTTCCCATCGCTAGTGTCCTGAAAAGTACCATCGATATCATCCGCTCGCAGCAGCGGGAAAAAGAACCGGTAGTTCTCCTAGAAGAAACGGTGAAAAATTCCTCAGAGGAGGGCAAATAATCCTAAATCCTGTTTTTTCAGTGATCAGTGAACAGTAAACAGTAATGAGTGAATTGAAAACTCACATCTGCTAACTGATAACTGATAACTGATAACTGATAACTGTTATGAGCGGCTAATTTCTTCGAGAATAGCCATCGCTTCTGTCACCCTATCCCTAGGGATAAATAAATGATCGTGATAATAACCGGAAATGACATTGACGCTAATTGCCGCTTCGGCCAGTTTCTCGCTAATTGCCGCTAAAAATCCCACCGCTGCTAAACTGGAATGCACAGAAAGAGTAATTTGTCTATAAATATATTTGTACTGTAAATTCTTGCGATCGGCTTGCTGACGGGGAATAATCACCGTTATGCCTTCCTCTTCCTGAAATTGGCAGATAGGGGTTAATTGTAGCTGTTCTAGTCCTGTTGCTGTTAGGGAAGAAAAAACGAATTCTTCGGTATTTAGGACTGGTTTCAGGGATTGGAGCAGAATATCGAGATTAGTTTCGCCTTCCTTTGGTTTTTCTGGCGATTTTTTCGCCGCATCCAGACAATGATTGGCAGCAGCGTCAGCCAAACTATTTTTAGCTCGTTCAATCCAGCACCAGCTAATGCGATCGAATCGGGCAACTAATTGACAAGCACGCTGATAAAAGGGACGTAAACTATCGCTTTTTACCTTCCAGTCTCCCTTAACTTGATTGATGACTAATTGACTGTCTCCGCGAATTTCTAGGCTTTTTAAGCCTAATTCTTGGGCTTTTTCCAATCCAATAATCAATCCCGTGTATTCAGCCTCGTTATTAGTGGCTCTCTCCATATATCTAGTCGTGGTCAAGGAATTACCCTCGGCTAAAACTATTACCGCTGCACCGGCTGCTCTCCCCGGATTGCCGCGAGAACCACCATCAAAATAGAGAATTGCGGAATTGTCGTTTTTTTGAGCTTTTTTATCCATAATTTTCCTCAATAAATCTTGTTATCTCCATTTTTATCCCTTTGACAATTCTAGGCGGTAGCGATTCCGGGATCGGCAAAGCGCACCAGCCAACAATAGCAAGATTTTAGCCGATCGCCGCTACTAGGTAACTTTTTTTCTTCAGGTTATTGATAATTATTTGCAGTTGTCGGCTATACTGAGAACATCAGCCTAGAGTTATATTAATAATATTTCTCAATTAAAAGCCCCATGAGTATAGACAAATTGCCATCGGAAGGAGAGAAAATCTTCCCTCTTAGTGCTTGGGATCGCTGGCAGGTTTACCACTGGCTGCAGCTCCTGGACATTGAATGTAAATACTTGTTCTATCAGCTTTTGCAGGTTTGCATCGCTGGACCCGCTCAACTTTTACAGCTGTGGACTGTCCTGCGGCAGCTAGAGACTTGCCGAGGCTCTTTAATCGGTTGGCTGGAACCCTGTTGGCAGGCCTAATCCTTGAGAAAAATTAGCAATCTGAGCGTAAAAAGTGAGAAAGTATGTCAAAATCTACAACTACCATGGTTCCCTTTCAAGTGGTCGGTCAATTCCTCGGTTTTGTCCTCAAGGACGGATATAAGGTAAAATACCTGAGAATCAGTGTTGATAAACGAGAATATTGGTTTAAGCCCGAAAAAACACTGCGAGACCACATACCTCTCAATATTGCTCTCCACTCATGGCTAAAAGTGACGGGAGAAAGTAGTCTTTGTTCAAAGACGGGAAAATTAAAACTTAGGGTACTAGGGATCGAGCATTTATCCGGCGAAAAAACCCCAGAAGTGGCCCCGGCAAAAGCGAAAAAAGCCACCGTCTTAATCTGTCAGAAGTCCGATTGTTGGAAAAATGGCGGTGCGAGAGTCTGCCAAAGGTTAGAGAGTGATTTAGGGGAAAAAGGACTGGGAGAAGCGGTGAATATTAAATTAACCGGCTGTTTAAAACAGTGCAAAAAAGGGCCGAATCTGGTGGTTATGCCCGATAAAAAGCATTATAATCAGGTAGCTCCCCAAGATGTCCCCTCCCTGATCGAGCGGCATTTTGCCACTGCCAAGCAAGAGAATAGCCTATCAGTTTAACTGGCAATTTAATTTGCGATCGCTCTTGACAAGCGATCTTTTTTGTGCATAAAAGAGACGAAAGGGATAAAAAAAGTCAATTCTTGCTGCCGATAATTTATGAGAGCTGCCACTGCCAGATTGGTCTAGTGGCAAAAATCGCTAATTTTATGCAAATTAGATGAGCTTACCCTGCTATCCTTTTTTGTGTTGACAATCTCATGTAAAATGATACAAATCTATCCCATGTCTCTTGAGAGATTCGGCTTAATCTCTTGCCTAGGTTCTGTTGCACTTTTGGTCGGCATTTCAAAATTAAGACATAAATATTTCTTTTAAGTCTTGCAAAAAAGTGATATTCTTTCTAAGAACCAAATAAAAAAATAATGATAGCGTTTATTGGAGGTAGAATGGTCTTTGCACTTAATTCATCTAATGTTTTTAGTTATCTTTCTGAGCAAAACTTACTCAACACAGGACAAAAGTATTTAGAAAAGGTTGAGTTAATTGAAGCTAAGAATTTTAATTTATTAGTAACGTTTTCTGATCAGTCTAAGCTATTGGTTAAACAGGAACGTTATCAGAAACAAGGAAAAGTGATCGGAGAATTTTTTGGGGAATGGAAAAGCCAGGAGTTTTTGCGGCAAATGCCTGAATTTTGTCCACTTAAAAACTATGGGAATAGAGTCATTCATTTTGATCCAGATAACTCAATTTTAGTCTTTCATTATCTAGAGGATTATCAGGATCTCACAAATCTTTATCAAACTTCTAATTTTCCAATCAAGATTGCCAAAGACATCGGCTATTTTTCTGCTTTTCTTCATCGAGAAACTTTCCAAAATCAAGAATATAAAAACTTTTGGACAGCAGATAAAAACTCACTTTCAACAGAACCTTTGAAGTTTTTAATTGAAGGGTTAGAAAGAATTACTCCTGAGGTCTTTAGTGTCGTTCCTGCTGATGGTTTGAAGTTTTTTGTTCTCTATCAGAAATACGATAGCTTAGGACAAGCTATATCAGAATTAAAACAAGCTTTTCAACCCTCTTGTTTAACCCATAGTGATTTAAAAATCAACAATATTTTACTGTCTAAAAATTGGCAAAATCTTGATCAAAAATTGCTGTGTGTTATTGATTGGGAAAGAGCGAGTTGGGGAGATCCAGCTTTTGATTTAGGGATGCTCATTAGCAGTTATTTACAACTTTGGTTAAATAGTTTAGTGATTAGTCGCACTCTAAGTATTGAAACTTCTCTCAAATTAGCGACAATTCCCCTAGAAAACATTCAACCTTCCTTAAAGATTTTAATACAAAATTACCTAGAAATTTTTCCAGAAATTTTAGAAATTCGCCCTGATTTTATTGAAAGAGTAATTCAGTTTGCTGGTTTAGGATTAATCCAACAAATTCAAGCAATGATTCAGTATCACAAAGTCTTTGGTAATTTAGGAATTGCTATGCTACAGGTCGCTAAAACCTTATTATGTCGTCCTCAAGCTTCAATAACTACTGTTTTTGGTGCTAACATCGTATTTTAATTGTATTCAATGAGGATAAAAATGATGAATGTTTTCCCCGTTAATTCCCAATTACTCGAACTTCTTAAAGAAATTGCTACCACTGTAGAAATTCAAGCAGATTTTTGTATTTCTCATCCTAATTATCAGCCTTGGCAATTACCGATAGAAGCGCGAGAGAAATTTCAAAATCTACCTTTAGAGTTGCAGAAAAAGTATCTTAGTTTACAACTTCAAGGGTTTCTTTATGGGGTTTATTACAATGGTTCTTTACGAAAAATTTTATCTCTGGATAATTCAAGTAATTCTTCTTCATTAGATTTAGAAAATGACACGGTTTTAGGGATAGATACATCCTTCATGGAAGAATTACATAATAACAATTTTGGCGAGGGATATTTTGACGATGGTTGGTTAGTTTTACGCTACGAAGAAGATGGAATGATAGTGGTGAGTAAAGGAGGTTTAAGACTTCATGTTGAGCCAGCAAAACATTTTAAAACTTCTCAATCTATCCCCAATATAGGAGAAACTGTCGCTATCCGAATGCCGAAAAATTTGTTGCAAAAGGGGTTTTATTTAGCGGCGAGTAATGTTGAACCTAACCCTAAAAGTAAGTTAGTTAGAGTTTATTTTAATATTACTCATGAAGGAGCGATATCTTGCATGGCTAGTCTAACTAAACAACTCAATCAGTTGCCTGTATTTTTTCATTTTAAGGTGTTATACAATCCTGATGATTATCATCGTTATGATGCAGGAGTCTTGTACCTAGAAAAGGAAAATTATGCAAAAATTAAACCGATTTTGTCTCAGATATATCAGGAGAATCAATCCTATTTTAAGCCAGAAATTCCCTTATTTACTAAGTTTTTAGCGTCAGGTTTAGGGTTAGGAGAAGAACCAGAGCAAAAGTTAAGTGAGCAAGATAGTTTTGGCACAAATCGCTGTCAAATAGTCGCTAATGGATTGTTAGAAGCTCATGAACGAGGGGATAGTTCAGTAAGGGAGCGATTGGAAGCTATTATTGAGCAATTTTCCACGTTAAGAATTAACTTAGAGCATCCTTATTTAAATCAAGGCTCTGAAGATATTTATGACTTGTTTTAATCCTAACAAATACTAGGGGAGATTCGAGTCCAGTGATCACTCCCCGACAAATGGAAAAAGGCATTAATTCAGAGATGATGAACAGGTAAACAAAGGTGCTTGCAATATCATTTTTGTTTTTTTGTCTGTTCTGGTAGGTACAAAACTTCCTGTCAGGGATCTCGAAAAAATGCCTAAAATCCCTAATGAAAAGGCTTTTCAGCGATTGTCAGCCTGAAAAGCAATCTTAGAGGTCAAAACTATAGTAAATTTGTTGACCTTCCTAGAGCCTCACATTGTTCAAAGTAAGCATTATTATGCTGCTTAAACCTCATCTATTTTCAAAACTAGAGTTTTTAGCCGCTCTAACCCCCAAACTTTGGGTTTTCCTCTTCTATGACCGTTTTTTCTAATATTATTAGAGTCAGATTGTGGACAGTTCATCTTGATTTGTTCATGAGGGCGATCGCCGACTAAAATTTTTCTTCCCCATTCTGCATCATCCCGCAAGCATATAACGCCGATTTTAATTTAGACGAGAGATAGAACTCTTCTCAAAAAAAAAGACATAATTGATGCACTTATGAGAAAAAAGAAAAGAAGATTAAGAGCATTTTCAGTAAAAACCCCAAGTTTTGAAGATTATCTTTAAGCCGTCTCTCCGCAAAAACAAGGAAAAGTTAAGAGTTTTTTGATCTATCTAGATGTGATTGTACTGAACTTAACTACACCTATTAGGTCTTTTTTATAAGTTAAAACCTCTTGCATTTTTAAAATGAGTAAGGGACTATGGTAATTAGGTAATTAACCGAAGTTGATTGTCTTTTTACTCACATAAGGAGTCAAAACCATGGCTAACATTGTTATTTCCGATCTTCGTCCTGCTGGTGCTGATTTATTCACTGATTCTGAAAGTTTCCTTTATGATCTAACTGATGACGAGCAGATGATTCAAGGTGGGCGAGGAGCAGTCGTAATTTTGTGGACTGCTATTTGCGTTCGGTGGTAATAGCTAAAACTCGTTAAACTTATTATCATTAACCCCTCTGAGCAATCGGAGGGGTTTTAATTAGTAAATAGATTAGTCCCGTAATATTGCGGTATTTTCAAACCACTTATTTTAAGTAGTCGTGCAAAATTAATTTCCTAGTGAAGATAGGCAAAAGGCAAGAGGCAAAAGGCAAGAGGGGGTTAGATATGTGTAATTAATTTTGCTTAGGTACTTAATAACTTTTCTACAATCATAGTAGCCATCTGTTTATTTAACCAATCAGATAACAAATCTGCCAAAATTTGATAGCGTAATGACTCAGTTAAGTCTGGGTGAGTAATTTCCTCAACTTTAATTAAATGTACTCCCTTAGCAGTAACAATAGGTTTTAATAATTGGGGAGGATTTGAGGCAAATACTTTCGCTGAAATTTCTGGTTTCATATCTGTTTTTTTGATTGAACCCAAATAACCCCCTTTACGTTTTAATTCTTTGTCTTTAATGTACTTTTGCGCTACGTCAAAAAAAGTTATTTCATCCTCTTGAAGTGCAAAAAATATCTCTATTGCTTCATCTTCATTATCCAAAATTACCTCGTATAAAAAGGCTTGTGAATAATTTAATTGATTATCATAAAAATAAGGGTCGATTTTATCAACTAAAAAGTGCCGAGCTAATTTCTTAGTCAAAACTTTCATCCTTGCCATATCTTCAAAATCATCTATGGATAGATCAAACTTTTCTAACCATTGCCAAGTATCATCAGCACTTAATAATTTATAAGCTAATCTCAATTGATCAGCCGCTTCTTGTAGTTCTTCTGTTTCGGCACTAAATGCCATTTCTTCAGCCACACTTTCAATAATTTTACGCTTAATTACTTCTTTAATAATCTCTGGTAGTTTGAAAGATAGTTTAACTTGCTGAAGAATATCTTCATTAGTAATAGTAATTGTTTTTGACATGGTATTTACCTCGTTGAATCCTGTGAATAGTTATTTAACAATAATTACGTTAAAATTTAAAACACTAGCGGGTTACTTGACAGAAAAATTATTACAATTTAAACCCACCTTTTTGTAACTTCTTAAACGGATCTAAAACAAAATCAATAATGCGTCGTTGTCGCACAATAACCTCTGCGGTTGCCGTATCCCCCGGACGTAGAGGAATACATTGATCCGCACTGGGCATACAGGTTTGATTAAGGGTTACTTCTACCCGATAGACTTCGATTTTACCATTAGGGGTATCGATTTGAGAAGTGGTAGGCGAAATTTTTGATAACTTCCCTTCTAATAAACCATAATCTTGAAAAGGATAGGCATCAAATTTCAGTTTTACGGGTAAACCCTCTTGTAGTGAGCCACTTTCCGTCGTCGGCATTTGGGCGCGTAGGATTAAAGGAGATTTTTCTGAAGCAATTTCAGCAATACGAGTCCCTGGCTGTACGACAGCGCCCGCTTTTTGAATCGGTAATTGAAAGACAATACCACTCACAGGAGCTTTTAAAGTGCGTTGAGACAGTTGAAAATTTAAAGAGTTAATTTGACCTTTGGTTTGCTCAATTTCAGCTTTAAGAGAGGTAGCATCCGTCTCGATATTCTTTAATTGTTCTTCAATTTTTAATAGGGCTAGTTCGTTAGAGTGAACTAAAGTTTGTAAGCTTCTTTTTTGTTCACTTAAGCGTAATTTTGCCTGTTCGATATCCGATTGTGATTCCTTAAGAGACTTTTGATAACTACTTTTTTGTTCAGCAATACGCAGCCGTGCTTGTTGAATATCCGCTTTACTTTGTTCATAAATTTTTTGTTTTTCCTGTGCTTCATCTTTCTTTTGAACGACTTGAATTTCTGAAGCAATTCCCTCTTGCCACGCATTTTGATAGCGTTCAATCTCTCTTTGAGCATTAGTTAATTGAATTTTCGCTATTTCATAGGAGGTTTGGAAGTTTTTCCAACTCACCTCTGCTTGTCTCAGTTGGGCATTTTTCTCTGATTCTATCAAACTGTAAGTATTTTTAAGGCTTTCTAAACTTTGCTGTGCTTGGTCAATTTGAGATTGTTTTTCAAGTTCTCCTGCTTGATTTTGCTGTTTTTGGGTTGAGAGAGAAAAAATTAATTGATTTTTTAATAAATTGAGTTGATTTAGGCGATTTAACTGCCCTTCTAATTTATCTTGAGCTTGGATTAAATCACTTTTCACAAGGTCTGATTCTAAAACAATTAATACTTGTCCAGCTTTAACTGATTCACCCTCTTTGACCTCAATTTTAGATACCGTTCCTGTCACCGCAGAATCAAGTTTTATCGTTTCTTCTTGAGGTTCAATTCTTCCTGGTGCTGTTCCGGTTTCATCCACTTTAGAAAGAATTGCCCAAGGTAAACCAATCGCTACAAAAAGAAAGATAAAATAGAGTAATCCTCTTGTCCATGCTCGGGGTAAAGTATCTAACAATTCTTTGGTAGCATAAGACCAATCTTGAGAGGGTTGTGATTCGGGGGTCGATTCGATAATAATATAGTCCTCTTGATTTTTTTCTTGAGAATTTTGAGAATCAACTTTTCCATTAACATTGACATGATCTGGCATAAGAACTCCAATTAGTTAAACTAAATAGGACAAGGTAATAATTAAAGGGGATTAAGCAACATCTAATTGTTGATGATTAAGATAATAATAATGCCCTCGTTTAGCCATTAATTCTTCATGGGTTCCCTGTTCAATAAGAATGCCTTTATCTAGCACTAAAATTAAATCAGCATTACGCACAGTTGAAAGACGATGAGCAATAATCAGGGTTGTTCTTCCTTGTAAAATTTGATTTAAGTTATTCTGAATAATTCGCTCAGATTCAGCATCAAGATGAGAAGTAGCCTCATCTAAAACTAAGAGTTTAGGATTCCCTAATAAGGCTCTAGCAATGGCTAATCTTTGGCGTTGTCCTCCCGATAACATTCCGCCTCCTTCTCCAATTTGTGTTTCATATCCCATCGGTAATTTTTTTATAAATTCATCCGCACCGGCCAGTCGTGCCGCTGACATTACTTCTTCTAATTTTGCCCCCGGATGTCCTAAACTAATATTTTCTCGAATTGTTCCCCCAAATAAGAAAGTATCTTGGTCAACGACACCAATTTGATGACGCAGAGAACGAAGGGAGAGGGTAGTAATATCTTGTCCATCAATGAACACTTTTCCATCCGTAGGAGGATATAATCCTAAGACTAATTTAGAAATGGTTGTTTTTCCTGAACCGCTACGTCCAACTAAAGCAATCATTTGACCTGATTTGATATCAAAACTCAAATTTTCTAAAACATTAATATCACTTTCAGGATGATAACGAAAAGTGACTTGTTGAAAGCAAATATCGCCCTTAATGGGGGGTAAGGTTTGGCGAACTTGATGATGTAAATCTTCTTCGGGTTCAGCTTCTAAAACATCATTAATTCGTTCCACTGCAATGACCACTTCTTGAACTTGATTCCAGAGAATTGTTAAGCGTTGAAAAGGAGTAATCACATTAGCTAGGAGCATATTAAAAGCCACTAATTGACCAATAGTTAACTGATCTTTTATCACCAAAGATGCTCCAAACCAAAGCATTGCAGTGGTCATCAAGGATTCAATTAAGTTACTAAAAATCTGCAAGCGATTACTGATAACTTGCCCTGAAAAACTCTTGGTAATTTCTTGCTGTAATAATTCTTCCCAATGCCAGCGCACAGTCTGCTCAACAGCCGTTGATTTAACGGTACGAATTCCTGATAATACCTCAATTAGATAACTACTCTCATTGGCAAAAGAATTAAAAATTTCTCGTGAAATACGCCGTAAAAATGGGGTAGCAATCAAAGCAAGTAGAAAGAATGGTGGCACAATTACTAAGACCAAAAGAGCCATTTTCCAACTGTACCAAAACATTAACCCAACATAGATAAATACCGTTAGGAGATCAAGTAAGATAGATAAAGCTTCTCCCGACAAAAACCGTTGAATTTTACGATTTTCCTGAACACGAGAAATAATATCTCCCACATAACGAGACTCGAAAAAACTTAAAGGTAGCCGTAAAGTATGACGAATAAACCCCACAATTAAAGCCAAATCCACTTTATTAGAGGTATGATCTAGCAAGTATTGGCGTAAGCCCATCATCATGACTTTAAAAATGCCAAAAATCAATAAACCTAACCCAACGGCAAAAAGCGTTAACTCAGAGCGTTGTACCACCACTCGATCTAAAATTAATTGAGTAAAAATAGGGGTAATCAGTCCAAAAATTTGAATCAACAATGAGGCGATAAAAACTTCAAATAAAACTAAGCCGTAAGGCTTCATCAATTCAAAAAATTGCCAAAAAGGAGTAACTGTTTCTTGAGTATTTTTGAAAAGAGCGGTGGGTTGTAACAACAGGGTATAACCTGTCCATTTTTCTCGAAATTCTCGGTAAGTGAGAGTCAATTGTCCGATAGCGGGATCGCCGATAATGACTTCTTTGCGGGTGATCTCATAAACAACAATATAGTGTTTTCCTTCCCAATGAGCGATCGCAGGTAAAGGTTGTTTAGCCAATTGGTCTAAACTAGCTTTGACAGGACGAGTAGAAAACCCGACACTTTCAGCGGCAGCGACTAAACCTCGTAGAGAAGCACCATTGCGATCAACATTAGCAATATCCCGTATTCGGTTAACACTGAACCGTTTACCCCAATAACGTGAGATCATAACTAAACACGCTGCACCACAGTCGGAAGCACTTTGTTGAGCAAAAAAGGGATAGCGACGGATAATACGCTGTAACCAATGTCCGATCCGAGAAGTGGGAGTCGGAAAATAGGCTTTTTGAATTTTTCGCCCTGGTTGGATTTCTTCGGCAACAACTGACCAATGATTCGTTATTTCTAGTTGAGACGATTCTAAGGATGGTAAATGCTCCGATTTAAGGAGTAAGGCATTGCGAGTTTGTGCTTGTTGCAACAGTCTTTCTCGAATGGAAGGATAAGCATTTAATAAGGAAAAAATGACTGTATATGGCAAAAAACAAAGCTTTAAATTTAAAGAAGCCCTAGCATCATAAGGCAGAAAATTTTCTTCAGGAAAGAGTGTCAATTCCCCAAAAAACTCTCCTGTGCCTAAAGTAGCGATTAATTCATCATCAGTATCTAAGAGTCTAACTTTACCCAAAATAATGATATAAATACCAGCCTTTGATGTAGAACTTTGCCAAAATTTACCGACTTTCGGCGTAATAGACTGAATTTGACTCAGACATTGCTGAAAATGGCTTTCAGAAAGGGTCTCACCAAAGATACGATTTAAAGTTAGTACAGACAGAGTAGGCTGAGATTGTTGGGCCATAGAATTCTCTCACTTGAAAATGCTTTGTCGAGAAATTAAGCAGGGAGTAGAAAAACACATTCAACTTTTCTGGCAGAAAGCTAAACCTATTTTTCTAGGTCTGTAGATGATAAATCCCTGATTATAATTCGACATTTATGGGTATTTTCAAGAGAATCATCTGGTCTTTCCGGATGATAACTCGTGGATAATCCCATTTTGTGCAGTAGTCGATTAATATGACGTTCATTGACTTCTATTCCCAATTCTCTAGCTAAATGCTGACTTAACCACTTGCCAGTCCATCTTCGAAAAGCATAACCGTAATCTTGAGGACTATGATTCACAAGTTCTTGTAATCGATCCAAATATTGATCGTTAATAGTTTTAGGGCGACCAATTGGAGAGTTCTGCCATTGGTGTGCCATTCCCGTCTTTGCCATCAATATCCAATGTCTGGCTGTCGCTGGACAACAGTTCAAGATTTGGCAGATTTCGCTTTGGGTTTTTCCTTCATCAGTCAACAACATGATTAAAATCCGTTGGCGATACTGTTCTGATAGTTCCTTTTGAAGAGTATTTTCAAGTGTTTTACGCTGAAACACAGTCAAATAACGATTGACTCCTTTGTTTGGCTCAGGATTAATCAGGTTATTCATGTTTCTATAAGTGTTGCTTATAAGTGTTACTTGTGGTGCAGAGAACTCCTGAAAGACTTGCTGTACAAGGAGTCCGATTGGATAGGGGATTGTCAGGAGAAGCAACTTGATGAGATGCTTAAGTTCCGCCACTAAAAGACATCGCTATGTTAGCCCCTCTCCTTTATCTTCAACTGTTTGAGCAACTAAGTCAATGGATTAACAGTGCGAACGCACACATTTCTTAACATTTAAGACTCAGAAATATTCAGAGAACCGCTAATTCAGACTTGAATTGTCAAAGTCTTTAAAGTAGTTCAAGAAAGATTTAGATTAAATAAAAGTCGATATATAGCGTTTCCTGTTCACAAGAGGTACATTCTCAATCCTGAAAAGCTTAATCAACAAAGGTTAAAGTGTGCCTCGCAGATGCGAGAACCGCTATAACTTAAATAATCAGCCAACAGTAGTACAAAAATGTTATTGCTGATATACTAAAATCTGTACTATCACACATTTTCTTTAGATTGCCTAAATAAAGCCTTGAAACTGCTTAATTACTTAGGATACATCGTAGTCTTGAGTTTAGTCAGTCGGAAAAGTCGGAACTTACAGCCAAACAATTGATCTGAAATATCGGAAATATCAGCTAAAATAAGTAAAAAACTTACCTAATCTATAGTCCATGTTTCAAGCTAATCTATCTAATACGGTGTTAAATCTCTTAGATGAGTTGGTTTTTGCCAAAACAGATCAACATCTAGACTATCTTCAAAAAACTATCTTGCAAGGGACCTTAGAAGGTTACAAATACTCAGAAGTTGCCAAAGAATCTCATCTTAGTGAAGGTCATATTCGAGATAGTGCTTCAGAATTATGGAAAATTTTGTCAGAAGTTTTAGGGGAAGATATTACTAAATCAAATATTAGAGCAGTTTTAAAGAAATCTCAGTTCTATAATCATATTTCATCAGGTAGAGATTTTGTTTCTCTTAATAATGTCAATCTCTGTACTTCTAATCTATCTGCGTCTAATGGCAATAACCACCAATCTCAACCTGACAATAATCGTACCTATTTAGATTTAGGTCATATTCCTGAAATAACTCAATTTTATGGGAGAGTTGCCGAATTAAATAATCTAGAAACTTGGATAGTTGCGGAGAAATACCGTTTGGTTACTGTGTTAGGTTTAAAAGGAATTGGTAAAACCACCCTTTCTTTGAAACTGGTTGATAAAATCAAAAATAGTTTTAATTATGTTATTCGCAGAAGTTTGTATTTTTGTCCAAAATTAGATGAACTTTTAAGTGAAATTTTACCCTCTATCAATCCTCAATTAAAGCTCTCTCAAAGTCTTGACAAGAAATTAAATTTATTCTTAGAGTTAATAAAAAGCCATCGCTGTTTGATTATTTTTGATGATTTACAAAGTCTATTTGACTCTAAAAAACTAGCAGGTAATTATCAAAAAGATTACCAAGATTATCAACTATTGTTTAAAAGCATTGCTGAAGTCAATCATCAAAGCTGTTTACTGTTGTTGAGTCAAGAAAAACCTATTGATACGACTTTTTATGGACAGAAAAATAAATTCATTAAAACATTAATCGTAGAAGGTTTAGAAGAAGATGCAATAGAAATTTTGCGCCATCATAATCTATTAAATGAAGACAGTTGGGAAACCCTAATTAAACGTTATCAAGGTCATCCTCTTTGGTTAGAATTAGTTGCCAGTTTTATTCAAGAGATGTTTTTGGGTAAGGTTGCTGACTTTTTAGAACTTAAATACCCGATTGCCGAAGAAACTTTAGAGCAGACTTTATTAAGTATTTTACAAAGTTTAACAGAATCAGAGAAACTAATGCTAACAGAATTAGCAAATTTTAATCAACCTATTTCCATTAAAGAAATGATCGACCAAACTTCTCTAGCTTATACAGATTCTTTGAAAGCAATTCAATCTCTAATCAGACGAATAATAGTGGCAAAAGATGAGAACGCTCTATTATGTTTAAATCCTGTTTTTAAAGCTTATGTAATTAATCATCAAATCTAGATATGAGTCGAAAGCAAGAGAAATTTTAGCTAATTTTATCGCAATCATAATAGTTTACGAAATTCTACGACTGTCAAATAGTTACACCTGCATTTTAATTTCAGGAATTTCCCCATCTTGCCAGCGTTCTTCTAAGGCTGCAAGATACTCACGAATTGCATCTTGTATATTAATTAATGCCTCTTCCTCAGTGTCTCCCTCAGACCAACAACCAGGGAGTGCAGGAACGCCAACAGTAATTCCTTCTTCAGAACGATAAAGGACAATTTTGTATTTCATCATAAGTTCCTTCTAGATAGCACTTCATTAAGAAGTGGTGAGTACGGCCAAAGTCAACGGTAAGGGATTTCTATTCCTTGCCGCTCTTGCTATTTTTCTTAACAAAACTTAACAATTGACGGCGAAATTTTCCTTGCTTTTGTCGTGAGATTTTGGGATAATATTTTTAAAAGACTTTATTCATAATGGGAATCTAAGCACTTCATAATAGACACAACCATCCCATTATAAAAGAATCATAACCCAAGCCGCCGCCAAAGTCAAGGGATCACTCCTAATTAGGGTCTGCTGAAAAAGTTTTTCGTGGGGACAGGGTGTGGGGAATTATCAATTGGGGAGTGGGAAGACAGTAAACTGATAACTGATAACTGATTAACCTAAATCTCGGTCTTTAGTGACGGTAATTTCCTTAGATAAATGTCGATACCAAGTAAAATAGAGACCGATGGAAAGCAAAAGAAAAACCAAAGCCAAAATCTTCAAACTTTGCCACTGCTTGATAATTAAAACAATCCCCATCATAAACAGGACTAATTGCCAAGGAACAGTGAGAAAAGCGGCGATGATATCCCGTTGATTTTCCGCTTTAATTTTTGCCTGTAGGTTAGGTTTAACACTTTGACGGACTTCTCCCCAAAAGCCAAAAGGTCGGGTAATATTATAGAAATTTTCCATAACTAAACTATCGGTGGGAGGAGTTAACAAAGTAGCGATAATACAGCCAGCTAAAGCGAACAAACTCGGCACAAGAAAGAGAATAAGTTCCTGATATTGACTGTGACGAAAGAAAGGTAAAATTATCGCTTGTGAGGCAATAGCCGCAATCATTCCCGCTAAAGTTCCCACGGCAAAACCATAACCATTAAAGCGCCACCAATACCAACGCAATAGGAGAGGAACTGCTAATCCCACCCCTAATCCCGTGGTTAACCAACCCCAAATATCATTGACATTTTGGATATTAAAACTCAAAACTAAGCCAATTACGACCACAAAAACCGAGGCCAAACGACCTTGAAAAACTAACTCCTGTTCTCCCGCATTCGGTTTCAAAAAAGCTTGATAGATATCTTTGACCCAATAGGCAGCACTAGCGTTAATAACCGCGTTAAAAGTGGACATAGCTGCCGCCAAAAAAGAAGCAATTAATAACCCTTTCATCCCCACAGGAATATATTGAGTAATCACCGTGGCGAGAATTCTTTCTGGATCTGTAATCGTGCCTTCGGTTAAACCGTAGTGAATACCTAAAACCGCAAAAGCTGTGACTAAAGGCCAACGGAAAGAAAGCAGAATAATCCAGAATAAAGATAATAAACCGGCATCTCGATCGCTTTTGGCGGCTAGGTATCGTTGTAACATATAACCACCGCTGCCGCTGCAACCTTCGATGATGGTTTTAACTAAATAAAAGAAAATCACCCCACCAAACAAATTAAAGATGGCATAATCTCCGGGTAAATCCAAAGTCAGGGAGGGAAAAATACTAGCCCAGTCGCTTAAATTCCAAGTTTTTGGCTCCGCTGCCCCCGGAATTGCTACCGTGAAACTATCGGGAAGATTAACAGTAAAAAAAGCCACTGTCGATACATAAATTACCGCCACAAAAATCAGAAATCCTTGAAATAAATCGGTAATTACCCCACCATAAAAACCACTGGCCACCGTATAAATCAAGGTTAGAAGAATTAATATCACCGAAGCAAGACGATCATCCATGCCCAGAAACTGCCCTAAAAATTTCCCCCCCGCAACGGAGAAATAACTCATCGCACCGATAGAGAATAAGAGAGTGGCGACGGCGCTAATAATTCGGGCAAAATTCCCCTGTTTTCCAGTTCCAAAGCGAAATTGCATCCATTCCGCCATGGTCATAACTTGGGCGCGACGATTCCATTTGCCCATAAAAGCCATGAGAAAGGCCATAATTAGGACAACACCGCCGCGAATTTCGATAAATAGTCCTTTGGGGCCGACGGCGTAAATTAGGGCAGAAATGACCATAGTTCCCGCTAAATCGGTGTTAGCTGCCATTCCCGACACCCCCAACATCCACCAGGGCAAATTACGATTACCTAAAAAGTAGGATTCTAGACCTTGAGAAGCTTTTTTCTCGGCTACAATCCCGATTATTAGGGTTGCTGCCAGATAAAGCAGGATAATTACATAATCAATTAACTGCATAGTTGAGATCAATTTAACTTTCGATCGTTATAGCATCAATTGACTACGATTTCTGGCTAACGGTTTCTTTTTCTAAGACTTGCACCCGTTGCTCTAGCTTTTTTAAATCTTCCTTTAATTCAATTACTAAAGTGGCTAAACGCTGGAACAGTGGGTCACTTTCCCCGACTACTTCCCCATTTACTATACCCGTTCCCGATCGCCGTTGGGGAATCGGAGCGGCATTTTCCCCGCGGGTGGATATTCCTCGAATCTGACTTTCAAGGCGCTCGACTCGATTGCGGAGACTAATTAACTCCGATCTTACCGCCGTATCCGATTGTGCTTTGCTGGCATTAACAAAACTCAGTATTAGCAAAAGGGAGATAATCAGCGTTAAAAAGCCATAAAAAGAGATTTTAGCTAATTTCATCGATTTTACCCCCTATCTATCTTACCCGACTTAATGTTAAGAAACGTGGCTAAATCTAAAGCTTAATTGCAATTCTGCCCCCAGGTGATTAGTTGCTCAAAAGAGGATGATAAGGTAAAAAACACGATTTTGTCGAAATTTGGCCTTATCTCTATGTATAAAAACTCGGATAAAGATTTTCTCGGAGCGGCAATCACAGCCGGTTTAGGTGCGGGAATCGTCACTTCTTTTGCCGTCAATCAAGGACAAGACATCGGTACAGCTTTAGGAATTACCGCTTTAGCGGCTCTTTGCGGTGTCGTCTGCCGTCATTTTGACCTAATGTGATTGCAATCTTCCTCACACATCCAATTCTGCCGAAAAATCCCGTTTTTTCTCGTATTGATAGGGACCGAGCAGAGCGCCCCAAATTCCCTTACCGGTGCCAGGATCTAGGCCTTTATCGTAGGTTTTTAGGCTATGACTCGTCACCTCGAAACCTAAAGCCACCTGATAGGTTGTACCCTCATAGGTGAATTGACAGCGCTGTTCCGGTTGCGGTTGGGCGATAAACTGGTATTGATTATCAGCGAGAGTATGGACTTTGACCGCTAAAGTGCAAGTAGGCAGGAAAGTTAGGTCTTCTAAGCTAATTTTTCGCAAAATATCGGGATTTTTGCCCGCACCTTGCACGGATTTCAGGTCATTAAACATATAATGCCTAACCTCTAACCCTCCCGATTCCGATCGCATTAATCGCCACAGTCGCGGTCGGTAAGGTTGGTCTAAATTGATTATACTCGCCTGTTCGGCAAAAAGAGCGATGCTGTCTTCCCGAAATAAAGGCAGCGGACGCAACCATAAACGCAGGTGAACGTACCACACCGGTTCTGCTTGCGCTTGCCGTTGATTTTCAAATTCACCTGCGAGATACCGACCGAAAGTGATTAATTCAGGGGTCATAGCTGAAAAAATTCTCCTTATTGCCTCAAAATTAATCCTAACACCCAGAGAACTCACTTTTTTGACAAAAATGACCTTCAGGCTATCGGAACCCGCTTAAACCCGGCTATTCCTCCTTTAGTGTACCAATATTCCCAGCGACCGCCAGCAGCACTAGACCAATCCTTGAGGTCAAATTTACCGCTGCCGGAGGGAGTTCCCGCGATGCGATAGACTTTCACCGCTTGACCGTTATTATTCCAGATTAAAGGCCGATCCGGCTCCATCTGTTCGGGTAGAGTCCCGTTAGTTTGCAGAAAATAGGCATCTTGTCCCTTATCGGTGCCGTTGCCGTAGACTTTGGCGATACCATGCTCATCGATCGCCAGAAAAGCACCTTCTTCTAAACCGATAGCGTAGGCGGGCAGTTGATTGTGATTATCGTGTACATTGCGGGCTAAAAAACCAAAAAGGCGACCATATCTTGTTTCGGGATGATCTTGATTGAGTCGATCCAAATGGGTATCTGTCACGACTTTTTTGAGAAAAGGAACCCGAATAAAATCACTCCGATAGAAGTCTTTAGTGTTGAAGTGAAAGGGATTATTTAAGATTTCCGAACTCAGTACCCCTTCGTGAGTGGGCGCATAGTAAAAATCACCCAGAATAGCCATTCCTGCGCTGGTTCCCGCCACGGGAACTTTTTTATCATTGATCAGATAATTGATCGCTGTTTCCACCTTTGTGCTTTCCCACAAATCCTCATACTGATTTTGATCACCACCGGCAAAAAAAAGAATATCGGCATTACGAATATATTCGATAACATCAGGATGATTCGCCGCTTCACGACTATCAATTGATAGTTCCGCCGCCGAGCCGATCAGGGAGCGGTAATTATCGCAAATCCAATCAGCTTGACCGCCAAGATTGCCAAAGCGCAACACTAAGTAATTACCGCCTTTAGCTCGATTCAATAACCATTTTGTCGCCTGATCTTCTCCTAATTTACCTCCTTCCGCTCCCCCGATTAATAAAATACCCGATTGATGTTTTACCGACTGAAAATTGGCTTGTCCACAACGACAAGAATAAAGAAAATCTTAGTCATTATTGTCTAACATAGTCTTATACCCTCGCTCCTTAGCTTACTCTTTCTATCCTAGCTTTAACTAGGACAAAATCAGAGTTTTCTACCATAAAAGTTAACAACAAAGCTGATCTATAGCTGAAATCGGTAGCGGCAAAACTCCCTAGTTTACATTCTGTTAAAAATCGTTCTATAATAATTTAAGGCTAGAAACTGGCAATTATTACTGTTGAAGTTGAAAATCGGCGGGCGATATGTTAAACAGACGTTCTTTTTTGCAAGGATTAGGTACAATCGCCTTAGCGGGAGGTTTAAGTGGCTGCGCTTCTGGAAGCGGCGATCCGAGCATTTTTCTCCTATCTGGTTCGATTCCGCCGCGATTACTAACAGATTTTCGGAAAACTATTGCCGAAAAAAAAGTAAATTTTCAGTCGGAAAGGCAGCTGAAAGAGCTATTAAAATTGTTGGAAAAATGGTTAAAAAATCAGGAGCAACCAGCCTCACAATTTTCGATTCCTATCCCTTTTAGGGAACAAAACCCAGCGATGGGTAATTTAGTCACCCTAGGGGATGCTTGGCTAGGAAAAGCGATTACTAACGGCTTAATTCAACCCCTAGATACTTCTCAACTTTCTAATTGGTCAAAACTGCCCCCCCGTTGGCAAGAAAACATGACTCGCAATGCCCAAGGACAACCGCAAACAGAGGGTAAAGTCTGGGGTGCGCCCTACCGTTGGGGAATGACAGTAATTGCCTATAATGAGGAAAAATTCGCTCAATTTGACTGGCGGCCACAAGATTGGTCCGATCTATGGCGACCGGAATTAACCGGTAAAATTGCCCTAATTGATAATCGTCGCGAAGTCATCGGTTTAACCCTAAAAAAATTGGGTTATTCTTATAATTCTAGTGATTTAAAGCAAGTGACGGCACTAAAAGACCAGCTATTTGCTTTACAAAAACAGGTAAGATTTTATAGTTCTCAACATTATTTACAACCCCTGATACTCGGTGATGTCTGGCTATCTGTGGGTTGGTCTAATGATATTTTACCAGTGAGCGATCGCTATAATAAAATTAAAGTTGTTGTCCCCAAATCTGGGACTTCTCTCTGGTCAGATGTGTGGGTAAAACCAGTTTTAACTACTCCTAATTCTCTTGTCGAGCAATGGATTGATTTTTGTTGGCAACCAGAATCCGCCACTAAAATTTCTTTATTTACCTCCGGATTATCACCCCTAATTCTCACTCAAAATCCCGACCAAATTCCCCCAGATATTAAAAATAATCCTTTACTTGTCAATCCAGAAGCAATCAAAAACAGCGATTTTTTAAACCCTTTATCGCCAGCAACCGAGCAAGAATACGAGCAATTGTGGCAAGCAATGCGACAGTTAGTATAGTCAGGAGATAATAGACAAAATTCTGCGAGAATATTGAGGTGAAAATTACATTTACCTAACTGATTCTAGCTGATAAGTAGGGAGGAACAATTATTTGTAGGATGGGTTAGCGCACTTCGTAACCCATGCGGGCGTTGGGTTTCATACTTCAACCCAACCTACGTTCATCTTATATTTAATTCCACCCACCTACTTAGTAGGAATCAAAGTGATTATTCAAGAGGAATCCTATACCTCCGTTGCTAATTTTTTGAACTTAGATCCGCTACCAGTGTATGGACAAACAACTGAAAAGCCAGTGTTTTCAGGAAACCGAATTTCGCGAGGGTTATATCGTGCAGATAAGGGGATTCTGGTTCAATCTGATGTCATGGGTTCCTACAACATTTTGCGAAAAGCATTCCCAAATGCGTTTAACCGCTATGGGATAGAGAGGTGCGTAGTTCACCCAAGGAGAATCAATCTCTCGAAGTAAAAGTGAAGGGAATTTCTGAAATGGAATTCAGTCTGTCTATATTTGACTATACTTTTACTAACTATATTCTGCCTACTCATTCAACTATGGCTGTGGCTGCTGCCAAAATTATCGTCAATGAAGACGATTTTGCGCTCCGAAACCTGATTTCCCCTTTTCTCGGTCAAAAAAACTAACAAGTAGAAATGGCGGCCGATTGACTGTTATACTGATACTAAATCCTATTTAAAAGCGATAGGAGACTGGGGAACGACGGAACAGCAGCCGGTCGTCGAGAGATGATGTCAAATCCCGTCATACTTTATCTTTACTGCTGACCGGCTGCCTAGACAAATCAGAAAGTAAAAGTCGTGCGGATAGTACCGATAACTAAGGTAGAATTGTTGTTATTCGAGTTAGGAGAAGTAATCACGATTACCCCTGGAGTAAGGGCAATATTATCGGTGAGTTTCCACTCATAAAATCCTTCGATATGAAAGGAAGTATCCGGATCATTAGTGGCACTACCATCATTTAATCTAATGCTAGAATTAGATACCCAAGGCTGCATACCAACAATAATACCCGCCGTATTTCCTTCTTTAAATAAATCAGGAAAAGCCAAAGTTACCGCCCAATTCCAGATATCTAAATCCCCGCGTTCTATTTGTCCATTTAAAGTGCTAAGGGTGATAGCTTTTGTGTAACCCCCCCAACCACCGAGAACAAAACCATCGACAATTCGCCAACTAAATTGTAAACCCAAACTATTATTAATGGTCGGGACAGCCTCCCCGAATAGTTCTTCGGTGAAAAATCGGAAATTCGAGCGCTGACTTCCCGTCCCCGTGTCTAATTGGTTATAACCATGAAAGTAGGATAAAGCAATGCCAAAATTCTCGTTTGGAACATAACCCAGCTGCCCTAGGGCAGTATAGGAACCGTTAAATAAACCCGCTCCCGGGTTAGGATCGTTAGCATCCCCGGCAAGATAACCGGCACTGAATTGCAAAGCCCCATAATTACCCTGTAAACCGAGTCCAGTTTGTCCGGGGGCAAAATAAAGGGGATTGCGAGTACCAAAAGCCGAAAGCGCCCCACTAGCACCATCTCCATCCAAAAAGTTGAGGGTATTGGTAAAGTCATCCTTAGCACCTCCCGTCGCTTCT
>Ga0082207_1000355_pt1 | contig 26575 bp, 13 predicted proteins | sample LakMenEpi10Aug09_FD_71540 | JGI IMG/M metagenome (GOLD analysis project Ga0082207, IMG submission 71540)
TAGTTTTATCGGTAATTCTTTAGGCGTTAGGCGTTAGGCGTTAGGCGTTAGGCTTTAGGCTTTAGGGAACAGCCAAACAGCCCAGCGCGCTGCATTAGCGTTCATCAGTGTTCATCAGCGGTCCGGTTCTTATGAGCGCTGCATCAGTGTTCATCAGCGGTCCGGTTCTCATGAGCGCTGCATGAGTGTTCATCAGCGGTTAAAAAAGCAGCCCGGCTTTCACCCACTGAAATACCCTAAGCACCTTTTTTTCGTCTATGATACACCGGTCCTTTTTATCATTGCTATTCGTTACACGAATGGATCCGTCATGTCAGAGAACCCCTACGAACCCTCAGGATCGGCTTATGGAAACATCTTCCCAGAGGTGAATGTCGATTTATCGCAAGCCGAGCTGATTCGAACCAGCCACCTGAGTCACGAAGCCAATTTACAGAGCATCGGTTGCTTGTACATTTTGGGTGGAATCCTAGGTCTTTTTATCGGCTTGTTCTATTGCGGTACAGGCATCTCCATGGCCACCAACATGATACCCCAGCGACCAGGCCGAGCTCCGGTGGATTTCATGGTACCTGGACTCATGCTTGTCGGACTTGGAGTGGTGGTATTAGGTCTTTCGTGTTTTCAGTTGTATGCTGGCAGAACAATGCAGACGCTCAACGCCAAGGGCAAAATACCCGCGATCATCGTTTCGGCAATCGGCTTGCTGGCCTTCCCATGTGGAACATTGATTTCGGCTGTTGCACTTTATTTGTTGCTATCTCCCAAGGGTGAGATGATCTATTCTCCCCAATACAAGGAGATCGTTCAGGCAACGCCTCACATCCGGTACAAGACGTCGATTATCGTTTGGATTTTATTATTTCTTTTGTTGGGTTTGATCGCACTTGGAATCATCGCTGTATCCATTGGTGGCTAGCGGTTGGGTGCTGGATCTCGATCCGATACGTTCTCAGGTAGGTTGATCATGTCACGAGCTGAAGGTTGGGAAGAGTTGGAAGACGGAGCAGTAGGTGGTTTGACCAAGACGGTGCTCAAGTCGATGGCGGGTCTTTTTGAGCGATCGAGCCGACAGCAGCTTGATCGGCTCATGGGAACTCTGCAGTTGCGGCAGTATCGAGCCGGGGCCGTTCTTTGCTCTGAGGGTGAGACGGCAAAAGAACTGTATGTTCTATGCAGTGGTCGATGTGGCGTCTACACGCAGGAATCCGATGGGAGGTTGCGTTTGATCGAAACGGTCGATCAGATGGGAACCTTGATGGGAGAGCAGGTGTTCCGCCAGGATCGAAAGTTTCGAAGCGCTACGATATTAACCTTGGGCGATTGCCAAGTCGGAGTCTTGTCCGGTGAGTGCTTTGGCGAAATGTTGCAACAAGATACTTCTGCTGGCGAAAAGCTCGGGGTTTTGGCCGCCCGTTATGCGAAAAACAAACTCCTTGCACTTGCCGAAGAAATCGAAGAGTTCGCCAAGTTACATCCGATAGATCCGGCGAAGGTTCGGCAACATCCTCCTGGCACGACCGTTTTTTCGGTGGGTGATCAATCCAGTTGCGCCTATTTCCTGCTATCGGGAAGCATCAGTCTGTTTCGGCCTGGATCGAATTATTCGCACGAAACGATCAGGGCAGGATTAATTCTCGGAGCAGCCGATGTGATGGCCTCTAGGAACAGAACCGAGAGGGCCGTGAGTGCCAGCAACATAGAGATTATGGAGATCGATGCGGGTCTGCTGAAAGGATTCATCGAGCGCAAAGGAGCCAGCGGAACGATTCTGACGGCTTTGGAATCGGCTCACGAGTTGCCCCAATTTGGTACTGTCTATCGAAGCTTGGCGCATGTCAAAGGGGAGCCTTGTGTGGTAAGCGATTACCGCTTGCTCAATGGAGCGAGGGTTCGTGTTCGGATGTTCCCGAATCGATCCGCAATCGAGGTGGCCAAACAGGTTGCCTTGGCTGACGCGACGCCACTGGTATCTGCCGATGGCAAGGTCGTATTGATGGTATCCCCGTCTGGAGAACTCGTCGGGTTGCGTAGTCATTCGACTTGGAATGGCCTTGCCAATGCCATGAGTTTGGTGCTTCGAAGCGGCCGATTGAGCGACTTGCAGCGCAGGGCATTCGCAAGCACCGGGGAAATGCTCCTGGAGTCCTCGACATTGAGGACTACTTCAAGTGCCGAGATTGTCTGTGCTTGCACGAATGCCACCTGTGCCATGCTATCTCAGGCGGCCAAACGGGTTAAGACCGTCGAGGAGTTGATCAAGCAGACCGGAGCCGGCGGGGTTTGCGGTGGGTGTCGAGGTCGCCTGCCGATGTTTTTGGGCAAGCAGGACATGCAACTTTGTAGACTCAAGAAAATGCCGCTAGCCGATGGCTCCTTTCGGGCCTTCTTGGAGTCGGTTTCCAATGAGCGATTGCCTTCGGCCAAGGTAGGGCAGTTTATTCGCATTGAGGGATTGATCGATGGAGTTTGGATCGGACGACCCTATACGCTTACGGACTGTCAGCAAGAGTGCTATGAGATTGGGGTCAAGATCGAAGACGGTGGATTCTTTTCCAATTGGCTTGATCAGGCAACCGACGGAACGCTCCTGAGGGTCTTTGCGCCCGAGGGGGATGTATGCCCGAACCCGGCTGAGGATGCACCGCTGCTGTACGTGGTAGCAGGAATTGGTGTCACACCAGCGATCGCAGCAGCCCGACGCATATCCGACTTAAGAGCCATCACGATCATGTATGGATACCGCAAGGAGGATTCTGCACCATACCTAAGTGAACTGCGTGAGTTATCAACCCAAGGGCGACTTGGGCTTCACGAGTACTGTTCGAGCACTGGTAGGCGGCTTTCGATCGAGGATGTCCAAGAGCAAATCGCACGTTTGGGCGATTGCGAAGTGATTGTATGCGGCCCAGGAGATTTTAACCGCATCGTTCTCGAGGGTCTCGCAGGAGTATCTGGGATTAAAGTTCGAACCGATAGTTTCTTGCACTCGCAGCGAGGGCAAGGTAGTGGGATGACACCCGGTTCCTGGAGGCAGAAAGATTTCAAGCCGAAGTGTCCGTTGGAGCATCAGGTTCAGATCAAGACGGACAAGAGTGCCATCGAACAAGCGATTGCATTTCTCAAGGAGTTTGATGCCGAGCAACCGGGGCGTTGCAACCTCAAGGAACGCATAGAGTTAGCCACTCAGCAACTGCACGAGCAAGGAGTGTGGATCAAAACGGTCGAAGAACTTGGGTTTGCCGCAAGGCTAGCTTGGAGAAATGCCTCGCGATGTGTCGGGAGGTTGTATTGGAAGGGTCTGCATTTGCGCGATTGCCGTGACGTCAACGAATCGGATGCGATTGCCCAGTCTTTGTTTGAGCATATGAGGTTTGCATGGAATGGAGGAGACTTAAGACCGGCGATTACGGTTTTTTCGCCTGGAACCAGCAATTCTCCAGGGCCTCGCATTTGGAATCCTCAGTTGTTGCGCTATGCGGGTGTAAGGCTTAGGTCTGGAAAGCAGATTGGCGATCCGGCTCAGAACGAATTGACTCAAAGGATCATGGCGCTGGGTTGGGAGCCCAAGGGGACTCACTTTGATCTATTGCCTTTGGTGATCCAAACGGCTCAAGGAGGTCCCAAGCTCTACGAGTTGCCAGAGGATTGTAGGCGAGAGGTCGAGTTGACACATCCTCAGCATCCGTGGCTCTTGCAAAAAGGGCTCAAGTGGTATGCATTGCCAGCCGTATCGGATATGGCACTGGATGCCGGTGGGATGCTTTACCGTTTTGCGCCCTTCAATGGTTGGTATTTGGATTGTGAGATTGCAGCTCGAAATCTAACGGACACCAATCGCTACAACTTACTACCCGAGATCGCCGAGTCGATGGGATTGGATATTTCCAATGATCGCGCGCTATGGCGGGACAAAGCGATGTTGATGCTCCACGAGGCGGTTTTGCATTCGTACGATCGGGCTGGGGTCAAGATGGCGGACCATCACAATGTGTGCCATGAGTTTTTGGAGTTTTGCAGAAACGAGCAAGCCGCTGGCCGGGAGCCTTATGGGAAATGGATGTGGCTGGTTCCTCCCTTTTCATCATCGGCCACACCGCTTTATCAGGAGCCTTTCCGGGACGAAGCCATCAAACCGGCTTATCGCTATCAAAAGGCGATCTGGCAGCGCTAAAGCAGGTACTCGTAATCGGATGATGGGAATTGCTCTGCGGAATGAAGTTGACGTTCCTAAGCACTTGAATGATTGTGCCTGCTAAACTCCTTTCGAGGACGAGCACACAACAGCCAGGCCCAAAACCGGGGTTCCAGTCAGTGAACTAAGACAGGATCTCTTTGACAACCCGTGCCGGTCTACCGGATGTCAATATCTGCTTGCTGTTGTTGTATGGATAATAAACTCGCTCGTGTTCAAGCCCAAATAGATGCATCACCGTCGCTTGGAAATCATTTGGCGTGACCACATTCTCGACCGCCTTGTGACCAAATTCGTCCGTCTTGCCATAAGCCAACCCGCCTCGAATCCCTCCCCCGGCCATCCAAATGCTGAAACCTTGGCCGTTGTGATCACGCCCAGCTCGATCCGGACTGCCATGCTCCTGGGTCACTGGCAACCTACCGATCTCACCTCCCCAATGAACCAACGTGGTATCGAGCAAGCCCCTTTGCTTGAGATCCGCTACCAAACCCGCAGCGGGTTTGTCGGTCTTGCGACATATCGCAGGTAGGTTTTTCGCGATGCTATCGTGGTTGTCCCAAGGTTGACCGGAGTGGAACAATTGCACGAAGCGAACACCCCGCTCAACAAGTCTCCGCGCTAGCAAGCAGCGCATTCCATACTCTCGAGTCTCGGGATCATCAATCCCATAGAGCTTCAGCGTCGCCTCGGTCTCCTTGGATATGTCCAATGCATCGGTGGCGGCAAGCTGCATTTTTGCTGCCAATTCATAAGTGGCGATGCGAGCTAAAAGCTCAGGCTCGTTTGGGTGCAAGTAAGTATGCTGTCGGTTAAGTTCCTGCAAAAGCTGCAGGTTCTGCTGCTGCATCTGGCCAGCCAAATGCGCAGGTGGCTGCAAATTGAAGATTCTCGGCTCTTTGGATCTAAGCACTGTTCCTTGGAATAACGAGGGCATAAAACCATTCGACCAGTTCGTCACACCATCGACCGGATGACCACCTGGGTCACTCAAGACCATGTATGCCGGCAAGTCCTGGGACTCACTCCCTAGGGCATAGGTTAACCAAGCTCCCAGAGTCGGGCGTCCCAGTACGCCAGGGATGCCTGCATGGAAATAACGAATCGATACCTCGTGCCCGTTGTTACCTGTATGCATGCTACGGATCAAACAGATATCGTCAACAATCCCTGAGGTGTGCGGCAACAACTCGGATAATTCGATCCCACTTTGCCCGCGTGGAGCAAACGAAAATGGGCTCCCAAGCAACTTCTTGCTGGCTTGATTGACAAACGAAAAACCAACCTCACCTTGATAGTCGGTTCCACTAAACTTGGTGAGCTCCGGTTTCGGATCGGTCAAATCCATGTGCGATGGACCACCGTGCTGAAACAGCGATATCATGGCCTTGGCTTTGGGTGCAAAATGCGTTGCACGAGGCAACAAATCCCGATGGGGTTTGTCCTTCAATACCGGTGGCTCTGCTCTGGCCGTCTCCTCGGCCAACAACATCCGCAGCGCTATGGCACCAACTCCCATACCGGCATGATGCAACCAATGCCGGCGATCGGACAACGTTCGTTGCTGATGTGAATTTGCTTCGCTCATGGTTGGATTATTCGATTCAGTCGATGTAAAGAAACTCATTGGAGTTTAGAAGCATTTGACAAACGTTCACCAGAATCTGCCTCGCTGCACTATTGCCACCGCTGAGTCGCTCCGGCTGCTTATAGATTAATTCCAATTGAGCTTGGACAAAGCGACCTAGGGCATCAAGTTCTTGGTCGCTCGGAGGCCGATTCAAAACGGTTGTCCAAGCCACCACGATTTGTCGTCCTAGCGTCGAAGCGTCCTCCTGCTGCAGTTGAAATCCTATCGCCGAATCGAACACGACAACACCGGTCGTTGGATCGGTCGGACTGAAGTGAACCTTGGTCGTCCAGCTAAAGGAATCCGACGTCTCATTCTCACCGCATTCAACCACAAAATCGATGGCATCCTCGGCTTCCACCGCGATGGTTGCGACATTGGTAGCCCCTGATCCGGACTTGATGACCCAACTCCCAGCCTGCCCATGCTTGGAACTGATCCTACCTGTCACGCCGTCACCGTTTTCACTTCCATGAGCCAGTGTGCCAGTGATCTCCACGACCCCTGCTGCGGGAGCTATCCAACGACGGATGGCTGGATAAGTGCCATTGCCTGGATGACCTCCGCTGGCCGTTAAAAAGACGAATCCGGTTGTCGGATCGGGGATCTGTGTGCCAGGTAAACCGCGACCTTCGCTGAAATTTGCAAACTCTACGAAGCTTTCAAGTTTGCCCGTATCCTTATTGAAATTACCAGTTCCCAGACGCCAGCGTTTGGGCGGTTGCGGTGGAAGCTTCCAATTCAGCGGAGGATCTGCCGAGCCAGTGGCAATCGCCGTTGCGTTCGATGTGACCTGCTCTGCAATCCGTTTGGCGATCTTATCGGACTGATCCAAAAGAAACTCATTGTTCAATAGCATCAAGGATTGGGTTGCGACCGTCGATGCTGGGCGAACATCGCAGTTGACTCCCATCACAGGTGCATCGAACGCCTGGAGCATCGCCACGGGTTGGGTTCTTCGCCATTTCGCATAGAGACTCCTTCGAGGTACACTCGGATCGATACGCACTTGTCCCGCATCGTCTTCCTGGAGCGGAGTTGGAGCGCCGTATAAATCGGCTTTAAGTTGGCCGGAAAGAGCCAAGATACTATCTCGGAGCACTTCGGCATCGAGTCTCTGCAAGTCCTTTCGCCAGTAGTAACGATTGTCTGAATCGATCGATTCCTTGCCAGGATCGCGAACGGAGGATTGCCTGTAAGCCGTCGATAGCAGGATCGTTCGATGCAGATGCTTGAGGCTCCAGCCATGTTCGATCCAATCCAAGCCGAGCCAGTCGAGCAACTGTGGATGAGTCGGCGGTGCGCCCAGTTTGCCAAAGTCACCTGGAGTCGCGACGATCGCTTTGCCAAAGTGATGCATCCAGATCCGATTGACAAAGGACCTCACAAATAGCGGATTGGGTGGGTCGCTTTGGGTCAACCACTTGGCGAATGCCAATCGCCTACCGCTGGTGGGAATCACAGGATCATCCGCAGGAATGTGCTTCGGGGCACCTTCGGGAATCAACACCGTGAGCTTACCTGGGGCGACTTGGCGCGTCGGCTGGTTGTAGTCCCCTCGATGGAACAATTGGGTGATCGGCAAATGTCCTGCAGGTTCGGTTAGCGACTGAAGAAACGTCTCGGGTGGCTTCTTACCGCGAACCTCGGCGATCTTGCTATCGAACTTTTTGAGCTCTTCGGCAGCAGCCGGCAAGTATTGGTAGAGCACTCCAGGGGATATATTGACGCTTGGATTTTTCTCCAGCAGCATCTTTTGTTCATCCGTGCGTTTGTCGGCAGGTGATTCATAAGCCATTCGCAGTGTTGTCCGAAGCGGTTCTTCAAACTTCATGAGCTCCTTGTCCAAGGCTTCCTTCATGTATTGCGATTCTTTCATCGCACGCTCTGCTGCAACACTTTGAGCCTCTTTTTCGATCTCTGCGGAGAGGTTTCGGTCGGCTTGGGTCTGCAGCGAAACCAACCGTTCATTGGGGGTTTTCCATTGTTGCCAATCGAGTGCAGGCTCCAAGACCGCACGAAGCGCAAAATAGTCCTCTTGGGAAAGTGGATCGTAGCGATGGTCATGGCACTGCGCACAGTGAAGACTCGAACCCAACAACGTACTGCCGATAACCTGAACCGTATCGGCGATCGTTTTATTCCGTGCCTCTGGGGAGTTATCCCCACTTGCGGTTCCATCGGCAGTCATCCTCAGGAAACCCGTAGCCGTCAGGAGTTCGATTTGCTGGTCGGTCCAGTCCCCTTGTTTATCTCCTGCCAGTTCGTCTCCCGCCAATTGCTCAAGGATAAAACGATCGATCGGTTTATCGTCATTGATGGACTTAATGACATAATCGCGGTATTTCCATGCCCAAGCTCGCTCGGCATCGGCTAGCGTAGCCCCATCGCTATCGGCATAGCCGGCCGCATCGAGCCAATGACGAGCCCATCGTTCGCCGTAATGAGGCGATTGTAAAAGAGTTTCGACCAGTTGCTCATACCAATCGCTCGCTGGATGTTCGAACCACTGCTTGAACTGCTGATTGCTCGGAGGCAATCCAACCAGATCCAAGAAGACTCGGCGGATCAAACTTGCTCGACTCGCGTCTCCCGAAAAGCTTAAACCCTGCGGCATAGCATCGGCGAGTATCTGATCGATGCCGTTGCGGATGCGATCTCCGTCGATCGGTCGTTGCACTTGGGGTTTTGCAAGCGGCATATACGCCCAGTAAGAACGCTCGGCATCCGTCAAGGGGATGCCTGGGCCTATCGATTCGGGTTCCGCTCTATGCGTCTGTGCACCTTTTTCAATCCATGTTCGCAGGATCCGTTTTTTCGCAGGCGATACTTTCAAAGTACCAGGAGGCATGTCCTCTGATTCAATCCGCTGGAGAAGCAGCGAAGCTTGAGCATCGCCTACGACAAGTGCCGGTCCCGAATCACCACCCTTGAGCATCAGTCGCACGAGTCTCAAATCGAGCGACCCTTCTGGCTTGTCGCTTGCTCCATGGCAATCCAGGCAATACTCCCTCAAGATCGGGCGAATGTCGGATTCGAATTTCGGGGATTCCACCGAATCTTGAGCGTAGATCGAAACACTCGCCGCAAGCAGACAAATCAAAAGACAGCAACGAAACATCAGTCGTAAAGGTGGGTCAGTGGAAAGCGGCAGGATATGGCCATTGGTTTTGAGGCTGGCTTTTGCGTGCTCGTGCTCAGTGAAACGGTGCTCGTGCTCGTAATCGAAAAGAATTTGAACTTGGCCAAAATGCTTTCGATCACGAACTTATACTCCATGCCAATGAGCCATCCTTATCGTCTTATCGAACGAGCACGAGCACGAGTACGAGTACGAGCACGGATAGGGATAGGGATGCACATCGATCCGGCCACTATTTTTCGTCAATAGCCGCCACCAGTATAGCTTAATTTTCAGTGTCCTGCTCGATCAAGACCGCTACGGCCTCGCCCCCTCCGATGCAAAGACTGGCAATCCCGAGTCGTTTTTGATGCCGCTGCATCGCATGCATGAGGGTTACCAAGATGCGAGTTCCACTGCATCCGATGGGATGCCCTAGTGCAATCGCTCCACCATGCACGTTGACTTGCTCGGGTGAAATTCTCAATTCTCGCACGCAAGCGACCGTCTGAGACGCAAAGGCTTCGTTGATTTCGAATAAGTCGACCTGCGATACCGAGACATTGGCTACTTTGCATGCCTTAAGGATCGCTTGTACAGGGGCCGTGAAAAGATCCGCTGCCGCTTGGCTGTACTGTGCCGTTCCAACGATCCGAAAGGCGCTTTGGTTTGAAAGACTCTGTCGCATAGGTTCATTGACCAGCAGGAGACTTGCAGATCCGTCGGCAAGTCCCGATGCATTTCCCGCAGTCACAGTGCCTTCGAGCTCGAAAGCTGGCTTGAGTTTGGCAAGTCTTTCGATCGACGTGTCTTTACGGGGACAGGAATCTACGGCAATAGCGGTTTGCGGATCGATCAGCACCGGTGCAATTTCTTGTTCAAATGCCCCTTGCTCGGCTGCCGCACAAGCTCGCTTGTGGCTCGTCAGAGACCAAGCGTCTTGGTCGGCGCGGCTAACGGGTTGCTCCTTAGCGACCTTCTCCGCATACAATCCCATCGCAACAGATCCGAGGCTGCAGCGCAATCCGTCGACGTCGATGGCATCGAGCATGGGGATCGTTCCATATTTGTTTCCTGTTCGGCTGCGCGTGAGCAAATGGGGAGCTTGGCTCATACTCTCCATCCCAGCAGCGATACAAGCACTGGCTGCTCCACTTTGGATCGTCCGCGCGGCAAGGATCGTCGCTTGAAGACCCGAACCGCAGACTTTGTTGACCATCGTGCAACTGACCGAGTCAGGCAGGCCACCTTGCCTTGCGGCTTGCTTGGCCGGTGCTTGCCCTACCCCGGCGGAAACCACATTGCCGACGAACAATTCTTGGATATTCGATGGGTCGATACCGGTTCGTTCGATCGTGCGTCGAATGCTTATTCCTGCCAACTCCGGGGCAGAAAAATTGGATAAATCGCCAAGAAAACGACCGATCGGCGTTCTACTTGCCCCCATAAGCCATACTGACGTCATCGCTTTGGTCTCCTTGAATCCTCTTGGTATCCTTCGGGATCGCACGTTTTGCGACTTCTCGAAATCGAACAACAAGTTTAACTTATTGAACAAGTTTTTGTACCCTGTGATGAGGATGGCTTGATAGGGCAGTTTGCAGTGAGCGAAAAAGATTTTCCGCCTGAGCTTTGGAGTCCGAGTCGCGAGCGCATCGCGGGTTCGCATTTGCACAGGTTTGTAAGGAAGCTTCAGGCCGACGGGCAATGGCTAGGTTCGGAGTTAACGGAGGATGCTTGCGGTAACAGAGCGGTCATTGCCGGTTTGCATCGATGGAGTGTAGAGAATTCGGGAATATTTTGGCGACAGGTTTGGCAGTACGCCGGGCTCCTTGGAAGTCTTGGGGGTCGGGATCACAACGGAGCCGATGAACTTTGGGATCGGCGTTTTTTTCCCGACGGCAAACTTAATTTCGCTGAGAACCTTCTCAACGCATCTGGAGCGAAAGATACAGACCTAGCGATATGTGGCTTGGACGAGGCATCCGGATGTACAACCCTTGATCGCCGGGAGCTTGCGCAACGTGTTTATCAAATGGCGCGTCGGTTAAAGGCTCTGGGGATTACTCCTGGTGATCGAGTGGCAGCGGTCATGCCAAACTCGATCGAAGCGATCGTCGGGTTTCTTGCGACCAGTGCGATTGGTGGTGTTTGGACCTGTTGTTCCCCTGAATTCGGGGACGACGCGATCGTCGATCGCTTTGCACAAACGACCCCTAAGCTGCTGATTCACGCGACGGCTTCCTGGTACAACGGTAAGCGATTTGATCATCGAGCTCGGATCGGCAAACTCGAGTCTCGGTTACCGAGTTTGATCGCAACGCTGATCGTTGAGAACGATGCGGGAGTGCAGGTCGGTAAGGCCTACGATCGAACTTGGCGAATCGAAGATCGACACACGGAAGATCGGCGTACTGACCGAGTGACGGTATGGTACACCGATGTTTTGGACTCGGAGAGTCGTGAGCCGATCGAGTTCGAGCGATTCGAGTTCAATCATCCTTTGTATATCCTATATTCATCGGGTACGACCGGAGCTCCCAAATGCATTGTGCATGGTGCGGGAGGTACTTTGTTGCAGCATGTCAAAGAGCAACAGCTCCATAGCGATGTTCATCCCGGAGATAGGTTATTCTATTTCACCACGACCGGCTGGATGATGTGGAATTGGCTCGTCAGCGGGCTCGCTAGTGGAGCAACGATCTATTTGTTCGATGGATCGCCCGTATACCCAGATCATGGCATCCTCTGGAGGATTGCCCAGGAGCATCGCATCACGCACTTCGGTGCAAGTGCTCGTTATTATGCAGCCTTAGAGAAGCATCCTTTTGAGCCTTGCAAACAGGTCAAGACCGATTCGATTCGAGTCTTGATGTCGACCGGCTCGCCCCTTTTGCCCGAGCAGTTTGGGTGGCTTTACCGGAACGTGCACTCAGACATCCATTTGGCGTCGATTTCAGGCGGAACCGATATTGTTTCATGCTTCGTGCTCGGGAATCCCACGATTCCGGTCGTGGCTGGCGAGATCCAGTCCAAAGGATTAGGAATGGATGTGCGGGTGGTCGATCCACAAGGACAAACTTTAAGAGGCCAGGCGGGGGAATTGGTGTGCGCCAATTCGGTTCCAAGCATGCCTTTGGGTTTTTGGAATGATCCTCTAAACGATCGCTATCGCAACACCTATTGGAACCGTTACCCAGGAGTATGGTGGCACGGGGATTGGGCGATGGAAAATGACACTCTTGGAATGATCATCTATGGACGCTCGGACTCAACGCTCAATCCAGGTGGAGTTCGTATAGGAACGGCGGAAATATACCGGCAACTCGAAGCCTTCCCGGAAATCCTTGAGTCGGTCGCCACAGCAAGGAAGGAAGACGGAGACGAGAAGATTGTTTTGTTTGTCAAATTGCGGCCAGGGTTCGAGCTTGATGACAACTGGGTTGCTCGAGTCAAACAGCATCTGAAACTGCATTGCTCGCCCAGGCATGTGCCTCAATGGGTTGTTGCCGCTAGAGACCTTCCCAAGACGATGAATGGTAAACTATCGGAGATCGCTGTCCGCAATGCGATATGCGGGATGAACATAGGCAACGTTGGGGCATTGGCAAACCCCGACTGCTTGGGCTTCTTTCAATCCTGGAAGCCTTGACCGATGGATTTGATATCTGCAGGGAAAACTTCACGCAAAAAAATTTTTAGGGAATCCTCTCATGACCAATAAATTGGATGATATGCCGCTCCGTAAGATCGATCACGTACGGTTCTTCGTCGGCAACGCCCGCCAGTCGGCCTATTTTTATCGGAATGCTTATGGATTTGACGTGGTGGCTTATGCAGGCCTTGAGACCAAAGTCAAGAACGAGGCAGGCTATGTGCTCAAGCAGGGGGGGATCCATTTCGTGTTGATATCGCCCCTGCGAGCCAGCCATCCTGAGTCCAAGCGACTGATCCAGCATGGTGATGGGGTCTCGGACATCGCATTGCAAGTCGACGATGTCCAAGTCGCTTATCGGATGGCAGTCGAGCGTGGCGCCCAAGGAGTCCTGGAGCCCCAAGCCATCGAGGATCAGTACGGAGTTTACGAGTACGCAACGATTCAAGCTTACGGAGATACGACCCACACCTTTGTCAATCGTGATCGCTACCACGGGGCTTTTGCACCCGGATTCGATGCGATCGATCCTGCCCGATACAATCCGGCAACTTACCACTCGACCGGACTCCTTGCGATCGATCATATCGTTGGAAATGTCGAAGAAGGCAAAATGAATCAGTGGGTTGATTTTTACCGTAAGGTTTTGGGTTTCGAACAACTCGTATCGTTCGACGATAAAGATATCTCGACCGAGTACTCAGCGCTGATGTCCAAGGTGGTCGAGGGGGGAAGAGGTCGGATCAAGTTCCCGATCAATGAGCCGGCACATGGCCGGCGCCGCAGTCAGATCGAGGAGTATATTGACTTTTATGGTGGTGCCGGAGTCCAACATATCGCCCTTGCGACCAACGACATCATCAAGACGGTGCGCGCGCTGCGGGACAACGATGTGTCCTTTTTGAGGGTTCCTCGTACTTATTACGATTCCCTCAAGGATCGCGTCGGGGATATCAAGGAAAATATCGAAGAGTTGGCCGACCTTGGGATCCTTGTCGATCGCGATGATGAAGGCTATATGCTTCAGATTTTTACCAAGCCGGTGCAGGATCGACCGACTTTATTCTTCGAGATCATCCAGCGTGAAGGAGCCAAGAGCTTTGGAAAAGGGAACTTCAAAGCTCTTTTCGAAGCCATCGAGCGCGAGCAAGCCATACGTGGTACGCTATAGCCTTGCGACACGCAGTCCCTGGAACCGATAATCCCTGAACTCTCAAAACACAGTTAGATCGAGCTCGATGATGTTGGATCAACAAACGTATTCCGATGCAGGATGGATTGCCGACAGACGGCGCTGGCTTGTCCGAGCCGGAATGGGGCTCGGAAGCGTCGCACTGGCGGATCTTTTGAAGCACGATAAAGCCTTTGGGATCCAGGGTGTCTCCAGTCACGGGGTGCTCAATCCTACGCATCATCGCCCTACGGCCAAGCGGGTAATCTATTTGTTCATGGCTGGGGGGCCATCGCAACTCGAAACATTCGATTACAAGCCATTGCTCAACGAGAAGCAAGGGCAACCGCTTCCAGACTCGGTGCGTGCCGGACAACGTCTGACGGGTATGTCGGGCAATCAAGCGACGTTGCCACTGGCTGGATCCATCTTTAAATTCGCTCAGCATGGCAACAGCGGAGCTTGGATCAGCGAACTTTTGCCCAACACCGCTAAGTACGCTGACGATATGGCGATTATTCGCTCAATGACAACTGAGGCGATTAACCACGATCCGGCGATCACGTTTCTTCAGACCGGGAATCAGATTTCCGGGCGCCCAAGCATCGGAGCTTGGATGCACTACGGTTTAGGGAGCGACAACGAGAACCTGCCATGTTTTGTCGTATTGATCACCAAGGGCAAAGTGGACCAACCTTTGTATTCGAGGTTATGGGGATCGGGATTTCTGCCGGCAAGGTATCAGGGGGTTCAGTTCCGATCCGGGAAAGAACCGGTATTGTATTTGACCAACCCACCGGGAATCGATTCAGCCAGTCGCCGCCAGATGCTCGATCGACTCAAGCAGTTGCATGAGGCGCAAGCGGATCGGACTGCGGACCCGGAGCTGACGGCCAGAATCGCCCAGTATGAGATGGCTTATCGAATGCAGACGAGTGTTCCGGAGGTCACGGATCTATCTTCGGAAAGCGAAGCGACCTTCGAGAGCTACGGGGCGCAGGCCAAAACGCCGGGAACGTTTGCGGCAAACTGTCTCCTTGCACGCAGGCTCGCCGAGCGGGGTGTGAAGTTCATCCAGCTCTATCACCAAGGCTGGGATCACCATGGAGGAGTTCCCGGAGGGATGCGAACGCAGTGCTCGGAGACCGATCAGCCGACTGGAGCCTTACTTGAAGATTTAAAACAGCGCGGCATGCTCGAGGACACCTTGGTCATCTGGGGCGGTGAGTTCGGTAGGACGAATTATTCGCAGGGCAAGTTGACGGCGGACAACTATGGAAGAGATCATCATCCGAGGTGTTTCTCGATGTGGATGGCCGGGGGCGGGGTTCGCGGGGGAGTCGTTTACGGGGAGACGTGCCCGTTTGGTTACAACATTGTTGAGAATCCCGTGCATATCCGGGACTTCCATGCAACTTTATTGCACACACTGGGGATCGATCACGAGCGATTTACGGCCAAATTCCAGGGATTAGACGCTCGGTTAACAGGTGTCGATCCGGCCCGTATCGTCAGGGAAATACTTAAGACGTAATTAGAAAGAATCACAGAACAGGGATTTTTTTCATAAAAGAATCACTATTTGTGAGTTTTTTGTCTGAAATTATCGCTTCTATACAATAACGCCGGATTGTTTTTAGTTCGGTGACTGGCCAACATAGCTTACACGATGGAATTGTCTTTCCTGATGCTTCCTTAATATTTGGGTAGAAATCAATGTCCACGCCTTTTAGTTCTAAGCGAATTGAACCACGTAGAGTTTTTAGAAGACGGCTCGGAGTTGAAAGGCTCGAGACTCGACGATTGTTAGCCGTGGGCATCTGGGACCCGATGGTTTCAATACCGACGGCCGAGCCTGGGGCGGTTTCTTATTTGAACCTCCGTGATTATTCAGCGTGGTCGATCGATCAAGTCGAACTCTCTGAATTCTTGAGTAAGGCTCCGATGGAATTTTCGCAAGAAGCGACGGGAAGTAGTTTTATCTTCTCGCTTCCTAGACCCGATGGTGCTTTGGCCAACTTTCAAGTTGTCGAGTCTCCAATCATGGAGCCAGCCTTAGCTGCGGAGTTTCCAACGATTAAAACCTATCGAGGCCAAGGCATCGACGACCCGGCAGCAAGCTTGAGATTCGATGTTTCGCCCCTTGGGTTTCGAGCGCAAGTCCTGGCTCCAAGCGGTGCCTACTACATTGATCCCTATTGGCACCTTAATCAATCCGCCTATGTGAGCTATTTCAAAAGAGATCTCTCACCGTCAATCGGTGCTCTAAAGATGCCTTCATCGGATGATATCGTTAAAGATCCTTTGGATTCACAGCAACCGCCCGACGCAGATCAACAAAAGGGGCTTGGACGCCAAGGGGATGGTGGTTCAGCAGGATCACCCAGTAGCCAAGCGGTGCAGGGAAGATCGGGATTGCAACTCAGAACGTATCGCTTGGCAAATGCGGCTACGGGTGAGTACACGAGGTTTCAAGGCGGCACGGTTGTCAACGGTCAAGCAGCGATTGTTACAACCATCAATCGGGTCACGGGGATCTACGAAAAAGATCTCGCAGTCCGTTTGGTTTTGGTCGCGAACAACTCTTCGCTCGTGTATACCGACCCGGCTAATGATCCATACTCGAACGATAATGGTGGTGCTCTACTTGGTGAAAATCAGCGGAATATCGACTCGGTCATCGGGAACGACAACTATGACATAGGACACGTTTTCGGAACCGGCGGGGGCGGTCTGGCAGGTCTAGGTGTAGTGGGTGTTACAGGGCGCAAGGCACAGGGGCAGACAGGTAGTGATTCTCCGGTAGGCGATCCCTTTGACGTCGACTATGTAGCCCATGAGATTGGACACCAGTTTGGCGGCAATCACACCTTCAATGGAACGAACGGAGCATGCGGTGGAAATCGGTCAGCCAATGCTGCCTATGAACCTGGTAGCGGTACGACGATTATGGCTTATGCAGGCATCTGCGGAGCAGACGATTTGCAACGAAACAGCGATCCCTATTTCCACTCTTATAGCTTTGATGAAATCGTTCGATACACCACGACCGGAATCGGAAATGCCGTTGCTGCGATAACCAATACGGGTAACCGTGTGCCGGTGGTCTATGCTGGTAAAGATTATGTCATCCCTGCAGCGACACCGTTTTTCCTCGACTCGGTTGGGACGGATCAAGATGCTCGAAATGTGCTGAGTTATCATTGGGAACAACGAGATTTGGGACCGGGACAGGCGCTGAATTCAGGGGATAACGGTAGCAGTCCTTTGTTTAGATCTTGGAATCCATCGACCGACACGAGTCGGACGCTTCCCCGTTTGGCGGAATTAATTAACAACGCCACTCCCCGAGGCGAGCGATTGCCAACAACCAATCGATCGTTGAATTTCAGAGCGATCGTTCGCGATAACTTCGCCGCTGGAGGTGGGGTCAATACCGATGATATGCGCATAACGGTTGTCGATACCGGGGCACCCTTTGCAGTAACCAACCCCAATGCCGCAGGTAGTTTTGCTGCTGGATCCCAACAAGCAGTTACTTGGAATGTTGCCAACACGTCGAGTGCACCCATTAGCGAAAACCAAGTGGATATCTGGCTTTCCATCGACGGTGGCCTGACCTTCCCGATCTTATTGGCCGGTGCGACTGCCAATGACGGGACCGAAAGCATCGTATTACCCGATGTTGCTTCGACGCGTGCGAGAATCAAGGTTGCTTCGAGAAATAGCATCTTCTTCGATATATCGAACGCCGACTTTTCGATCACCAATAGCTCCAATAATGCTCCGACGATCAGTGACATCGCGAATGTTTGGATTCCTGTGAACTCATCGTCGGCTCCGATAGCTTTTCAAATAGGCGATGCGGAAACACCCGTCAACCAACTCGTTGTAACTGCCTTCTCGACCAACAAGAGTCTCGTTCCTGATTCTCGGATTGAGTTCTCGGGAACTGGAACGAATCGATTTGTGCGTGTGCGCCCTCTGCCCGGTGAATTCGGGGAAACAAGGATTTATGTGGGGGTAACCGACGAACGTGGTGTAACTGCAATGGATTCTTTCTTGGTGTATGTCGACGTCAATTCAACTCCTACCTTTGGACTTAACGTCTCGGAGAGTTCTGTCGACTACATTGAGAACGATCCACCAGTACAGATCACCTCGACGGCAACGGTAGTGGATAACATCGATGGTGACTATTCGAATGGTTCTCTTTTGATCGAGATGTCACCTGATGTAGCAACGACGGATCTGCTGACCCTTGACTACTCGGGCGACGCTAACATGATCCAAGTAGGTCAGGTCGTCCTGTTCGGTGGCCAGACTGTGGCTCGATTCAATCGCATCTCCGATACGGTTGTCCAATTCGTTTTCAATGCGCAAACCTCTGTAGCATCCATCGAGTCGATTGCAAAAGCGGTTCGCTTTGAAGCCCGCGGGGATTCACCGATGACGACGGGGCGTAGCGTCAGCATGACTTTGAGCAAAGGCGATGCGCGATCGGCCACCTTGGTCGACGTTCGCGTTCTAGCAGTAAACGATAGTCCGGTAGCCAGCGATGCACCGATGGATCAGATCGATGAAGACGAAATTAACCCTCCAGGAACCCGGGTCGATGCATTGATCGCTCGTGGTGTCACTGATGTTGATGGAACCCTTGGGCAAGCAATTGCCTTGACCAGTTTCCCAAATAGCCCAGGAAAATGGCAATACAACCTCGGGGGCAGTTGGCAAAACCTTGACAATATCTCGAACGCCTCGGCTTTGGTGCTCGGGCCGACCAGCAGGCTGAGATTTCTACCAGGAAAAGACTTCTTCGGCGTAGTCCCCCCCTTGAAGTACTACGGACTCGACACGGCTTACACAGGCACTTCAAGCACAAGCGGAAATCTGGTGCTGATCGATATCCAATCTGTCAATACACCCGAATCTATTTCTCGCAATCCTGGAGAGATTCGTCAAATGGTTCGGCCCGTCAATGACCCACCGATTGCCACTGGCCCCACCCCAAGTACCGCAGTGTTCCAGGACTCTCTGCTTAGGTACTCCGTACCGTCGACCATTTTTACCGATGTCGACGATTCGGTTCTGACCTACAGCGCCTTTACGAGCCCAGGCGTAAAACTCCCATCTTGGCTTCGATTCAACGAAACAACTCGAACTTTTGAGGGAACACCGACCAACTTGGATGTTGGAATTAAGCAGTACACGATTCGTGCAACAGACCGCTCGGGTGCGTTCGGCGATATACCCATTATCGTCGAAATTCTTAATGTCAACGATACGCCCCTGAACGTTCAACTCCTAGGGTCACAGGTCTTGGAGAATAGATCCGGAGCCTATGTTGGGCTCTTGACAGCCACCGATCCGGATCCAAACGACACCATCACATGGAGCATTATTAACAACCCGAGCAATCGGTTTGAAGTGCGTGGAAACGAGCTGTATCTTAAGCCTCTTACCAGTCTTGACTTTGAGGCTGAACCCTTCGTCAACTTGATTGTCCGCGCAACGGATAATGGCACTCCGGTTCTGTTTCGAGATGAATCAATTACAGTGAATGTCCAAGATGCGAACGAATTCGCCCCGACCTTCAGCCCAGTGACTCTGGGAATCTCGGAGGCAGCTCCCATGGGTGCGGAGATCGGACGTCTTGTGGCCAACGATCGAGATACCGCCAATCAGATCCGATATCGATTCTTTGGTGTTGCACCATCGGAATTTAGCCTTTCGGACTCAGGTGTCCTACGTGTTAAGCCTGGTGCTAACCTCGACTTCGAAACCATATCAAGCTACCGATTTTTCGTCGAAGCCTTCGATAACGGATCTCCGTCGCTATCGACTTGGGTGTCTGCAACCGTCAATGTTTTGAATGTCAACGAATTCTCCCCTCAGATACTTACCGAATCTCTCACAATCTCCGAGAGTTATCCAGTAGGAGCAAATGTCGGTCGTATCGTCGCGACCGACGGAGATAATCAGCCTATTGTTTACTCGCTGCCAGCTTCAGAGACGCGATTTTCGATACACCCTACGACAGGCTTTCTAAGTCTAAATCGTGGTGGTCTGCTGGATTTTGAACGGACTCAAACCGAGTTCCTAACCGTTATTGCTACCGACAGCGGTCCGGATAGCGCTGCAACGACCAAAACCATTCGCATCGCTGTTACCAATGCCAACGAACCTCCACATTCGATTACCCTCGAAATCAATCCTGTTCCCGAAAATATCGCTGGATTGGATTTAGGTCGACTGATAATTCAAGACCCAGACGGGCCAACCAATTACTTAGTCACCCCCCTAGACGAGCGATTCGAAGTCCTCTCTGGTAAACTTGCACTCAAACCCGGTCGGTTCTTGTCTGATCAAGATCCACGTTTTGTTTCCGTACCTTTGCTTCTGAGCGACACCGCTGCTGGTGCCTTTTATCGCCAAGAACTCGTCCTACAAGTCCAATCCAATCCGGCTCCCTGGAGGAATCCAAGAAATCCTCTGGATGTCGACCGCGATGGTCGGATAGGCCCACTGGATGTTTTGGCTGTCATCAACGCGATCAATGCATCGACCGACAAGAGGCTACCTTTGCCAAGAAACAGCCAGACTCTCAATCTTCCGGATATCGATGTTGATGGTGACGGACAGATGACCCCATTAGATGTGCTGAGCCTAGTCAATGCGCTCAATGTCGCCAGTCGAGGCTCCGGCGAAGGAGAAAATCCACGAGCTCCCTCTGAACAAGCTGCCGACCTTTACTTTGCTGAGTTCATGCCGATCGATCCAACCGACACGATGCCAACCCAAACACGAGTTCGACGATTTGGTCGAACCCGTATGTAGGATAAATCACCCATTGCTCCGATCAGACACCAAAGGCGCCACTATTTGACGAACACTCGAAGCCGTTTCGAGGAATAGTTGGTAGCCGATGCGCTAAAGGTCCAGTCGCGGGTCTCTCCTGGGCTGTTGCCTATCCCGATGTCGGCTCTAGCTCCTGCTTTCCATTGATTGATTGCAAACACAGTCTGTTTTGCTCCACCATGGTGAACCTGCATCGAACCATATCCGTCTTCGGGAGGGACTGGCCGATCCCCAAAATCGTACAGGGTTTCAGAAGCTCCTGCGACAGATGCCGCGTTTTTGGCTTCGTAGTTATCCGGCCAAAACTCGATGTTTCCCGTTTCAATGCCTTGTCCTAACGACAAGCCAGTGACATTGCTGTAGATATCCATACTCTCAACAGGCATTTGATAACGAGCCTTCGATGCAATCGTTGGTATACCGATCTTTGTCGGATCCTTCGTGAAAGCCTTCATCGAGACAAACACTTTCTGCTCTTGTCCTGCGGTATTGCCAAGTTCAAGCAGATAGGCGACTCGTTCGTACGAACCAACCGTAGCGCTGTTATCGACATCGTAGCGTACGTCGCCTGCAAGTTTACTCAAATCCAAATCATAAACGAGCCTATAGTCTTTCGCCCCTGGAATCGAATCGAGGAACTCGGGTTCTTTTCCGGCACGGAACGCACCGACAGGCAATCCAGTCATGCCGCAAAGATTCGGCTCAGCCAGAAAATTCCAAGCGAAACGAACCGCCGTGGGTTGCTCAACCTGATCGCTTGAAAGCAATACGCTGTCGCCTTGGATCGTGGCTACTGCAGGTTTGTATCCATAGGATCCAACCCCAGTAATCTCAAAGAGAATAGGAGACTTACCGTCACGAGTTTTCATTCCACCTGCAGTGTTCTTGAAGGTCAGCTTCAGTTGCTTACCGACCGGCTCGACGCTTTGAACTTCTGGGCTGCGAGCCGCGATATCTTTCATTCCATAGTCATTCGCAAGCGCTAGCAACGCGAGTCTTCGTCCAACTTCTTGTTTATTGGGCGGATGGATATCGTCGATCGTTGCGATATCGTTGATCACAACCATGCCGGTCTTGGGGACGGTTGCTTGAACCGCTCCTTGCGCTTCCCAAAACTTCGCCAACGTCGTTGGATCTTGATCTCCATATCGGAAAGGGGCGATCTGCACGTAGTAGAAAGGAAAATCACCTTGACCCCAGAGTTTTCGCCAACCTTCGATCAAGGCCTTCTTCTTTTCAAGATACATCATGCCTTCGTCATGGTTCGATTCCCCTTGGTACCAAATCGCACCTCGGATTGGGAAGCCCACGAGCGAGTGGATCATTCCGTTGTAAAGCATCGAAGGGTCTTGATGGCTTGCAAAGGGAACCAATTCACCGGGGTAGTTGGGGCTTGGCCCTAAGACCTCTTTGCGATCCGATTGTGACTTTGCCTTCATCAGCCAAGTCTCCACGGATTTGATATGTTCTTCGAGTCGCATGGAGTACTCAGGAGTCCCTGGCGTTCGCCCCACGACCGATTGATAGATCGATTGGAGTTTCTCGACCCCTTGGAAACCTACAGGGGGAACCCAAGGTTCCACACGGGTGCCACCCCATGAGGCGTTAACCAAACCCACCGGGACATCGAGCTTCGTGGAGATCTCTCGGGCCATGTAGTACCCGACGGCAGTAAATCCGGCGACCGTCTCAGGCGAACAAACCTGCCAATTGGCTTGAAAATTATCGATCGGCACAACCGAAGGGACCAGCGGGACTTTGATGTGCCGGATCAAAGGGTACTTGGCAGCCGCGATTTCCTCTTGAGGATTCATGCTGGCTGCAACAGACCATTCCATATTGGATTGACCCGAGCAAACCCAAACTTCGCCAACAAGAACGTCTTTGATTTCGATCTTGTTTTTGCCTTGAATCGATAAACTCGAAGGTGTCTTGCTTGCGGGCATGGCTGGAAGCTCCAGCTGCCACTTTCCAGTGGTATCTGCGACTGCTTTTGCACTTGCATTACCGAATCGGACTTCGACGGTCTCTTGAGGATCGGCCCAACCCCAGAATTTGATGGGCCGTTCCCGTTGCATGACCATGTGGTCGGCGAAAAGAGCCGGGACTTTGACATCGGCCTGCGCCGCTTGCATACCTATCGAGAGGATCGCCAGCAGTCCGATCCAAGCTTTAGCAGACATATCTACCCCTTAGAGCAATGATGGAAACCATTGGCGTTAGCATAGCATTGTAACATCTTGCCTCAGGGCTGAGGTCGGCTATTGCTCCTCCTTGAATTCCTCCTCGAATTCTTCCTCTTCTTCCTCCAGGGTTCCAATAGCCCACTGTGGATAAGCCACATGGCTGCCTCGCATCGCATGCCAAAGCACACGATTGAGACGATCCTCGGGAGCCCGATCGACTTGCTCGAAATTCATCTCCTCAGACCACTGCGCCAGTTGCTTGAGCAACGGATCGGTGAGGGCCACCGATCCAGGGTTCATCTGATCGAGGGGAATATTCGCAGGAATGGAAACAAAAGGTCTCAAATCGGCCGTGTCCTCAAAGCAATCGAACATCGGTGTCGCACTGCCATCGAATTGATTCATCGGCGGCATGCCTAGGATCTGCTGGATTGTCCTAAGGATGCTCGTCGTGTTGTACTGTGTGCTAACCAATGCACCGCGTTTGGCATAAGGGCTAACGACATAAGCCGTCGTGCGATATCCACTGACGTGATCCCAGCCAGCCTGAGGATCGTCCTCGATGGCAAATATCGCCATCTTGCTCCAAAACTTCGATCGGCTTAAACCTTCGACGATCCGACCCATGGCCAAGTCGCCGTCGGCCATGCAAGATGCCGGAGTCGGGCAATTCTTCGATGTCCCACTGGTATGGTCGTTGGGCAAACAAATGATGGTCAGTTGCGGATAACTCCCTTGCTTTTCAAATTCCGCAAGCTCCTTGAGGATAAAGTCCGCTCGCACTTGATCGGGTACCGACATGTTCCAACCCACATAACCTGTCGGAGAAAAATCCTTGATGCTTTCAATTCCAGGCGTGGATTCAAAGATCACCAAGTCCTCGATCCCTTTCCAGGTCTTGTAGCAACTCATAAAGTCGACGGCACCTCCGCGATTCTTGTCCTTCCAACGAACTTTAGGCATCATAAACTCGCCGTAGTTGCGAATACGGATCCCATGCTTGATCGCGTTGTCCCAAATGAATCCGGCTGGCGAGTAAGCCAGAGCGTCGATATCACTCTCCTCCATGCCATCGGGGTAACTCCGAGGAAACCCGGCGAAACTCTTTTCTAGATAATCCGTAGCGATGGCTGTCGTGCTCCATTGGTGCCCGTCAGCACTCAGAATCCCGCAGCAATAGGTGTTGTCCAAAAGGACAAACTCCTCGACCAGCTTATGTTGGTTCGGAGTGATTTCTTTGCCAAAGATACACAATTCAGGATCCGAATTCCCACGATCGACATCCCCAAAAACCTGATCGTAGGTTCGGTTCTCTTTGATGATATACACCACATGCTCGATCAAACTCGGTTCACCAATACGCGCTGGAATCGCCCTTGCTGGCTCTCCTTGCCTTGCAGGCAATCTCGATTGAATCAGCGCATCAGCACGCATGTTTCGAGCAACGCGTTCAGAGAGCCCGGGCAAGTCCTCCTTTTTTGGTACTGGAACCACCGAGATGCTACCGTTGTATTGATGGGAGTTGAAACCTTTGGAGTTACCCTGTTTTCTGGGATCCTTGGCAAGTCCCTTGATGTTGGCAATTAAAAGACTATTCCGAATAGGATCAAACACGACAGCACCAGGAAACCAACCCACGGGGATCATCCCTTGGAGTCTGCTCTCCCCTTTCTCATCAGGCTCGAACTCGATCACTGCGATCGCATTTTGAGTTCCATTGGCGACATACAACTCGTCGGGTTCTTTCCCAAAGACCAACGCATTGGGAGAAGCCCCAAAGAGCTCAGAAGGATTCGACTTGGTCCATATCTTCTCGATCACACTCGATGTACCCAAGTCGATGACGCTCAAATAATCGCTTGCAGAATTGGCGCAAACCACGTACTTTCCATCCGGAGATACAACCAAACCCGAAGGGTGCAAGCCGACGAGGATCTCTTGGATGCTACCGGATTGAAGATCGATCATCGACACCGAACCTTCATTGGCTATAAAACGAACCGGATCGACTCGCACAAGAGTCCCTTTACCGGCAGGTCCGACTAAATCATCACCGCTGGGTCTGCGGCCACCCCAATTGCTAACGATCGCCTTGTTGCCCGCAAGCTTCACATCGTAGGGTGCCACACCGACATCAAAGGTTCTTGCGACTTGGGAAGTTTCCAGGTTGATCTCGATTAAGCGATTCGAAAGATTGCCGCAAACGAAGAGTCGTTTGCCATCGGGAGTGATCGCAAGTCCACTTGGGATCTCTTGCTTACGCTTGGGTGCATTGGCATCCGGGATCCGAATCACATGCGAGGGTGATACCTTGCCAGCCCCATCGACCGAAAAGACTTTGATGGACCCTTGGACATTGCTCAAGTAGATCGAGCGACCGTCGGGCGAAAAGACCAGTCCGGTGAAACTCGCAATCGCCTTGGTATCGGGCTTGAGATTATTGGCCGCCGACTGATCGGCATTGGAGGTGGACTCCTCGCTGGGCAGATCGACTTGTTGCAAGATGCTGTTTGTTTCAGGATCGATCACCACAAGTTTGCTTGTTTTGCCACTGGTAACCGCAATTTTTCCATCAGGAGAAAGCGCCAGCACTTGAGGTCGCATGCCAGGTAAGTCGAGCCATTTGCCGACTGGGGTCAAACGTTGGTTGACCGGAGTGACGATCGAGTCTTCGATCGATCCGCCGACCCATTGACGGTCGAGATCTTGAACCTCGGTGGACTTTTCCTGCGCAGTTGCGGCATTTCGGACTAAGCAACAGAGCATTAAAACAAAAGCGATTCGGATACGAAGATCAAGCATCGGGGACCTCTTGGGGCTATGGGTTTATGGTGCAAGCTAGTACCGCGAGAATACGAAACGAAAGACCCCCGAGGGAATCGGGGGTCTCGAAAAGGTTCCAATCTTTCATTTGCGCCTAAGACGCAAGTTACGCCTTCTTGCGACGCCACTTGGCAATAACGGTTCCGACTCCCAAGAGCCCGAATACTGCCATGGAGGCTGGCTCAGGGACTGCTCCTGGCGGTGTCTGGGATTGAAGGGTGAAGAAGATGTCAAGATCGACGGAATTCACCATCGAACCCAAGTAAATACTGGAATCGTATTGATGGTAATAGAGTCGATAAACTCCAGAGCCTATTGCAGTAGTGCCACCTGATGGGTTCAATGAACCCTTCCCCGTCGTATTAGCAGCCAGCGACGTTTCCGTTGCACCTTGAACTTTGACGAAGTTATACGTCCTAAAATTGTTGTCGGGTAAACCCCGAGTCGCCGGATCGGTATCTTCGATACGCCACGTGTAATTGCCGTCTAGGGTAAACTCCCAGAAGCCTTTGTTGTTGACTACGAAACTGACAGCATTCCCACCTGTAACAACTCCACCACTACCTGCGTAGAAATTGGCATAGGTGGTGAGCGCAATCCTCGTTCGTCCCGTGGCGCCAACGTTTTCTTGACGGCTCACATCTGTTCGAACGAGAGCTACCCCTCCATTGAGATTCAGATTGACAAAAGCCACCGTTTGAAGTGCCGGTGCAGTCGTGTAAGGAGCAATCGTCCCTTCGTAAAAATTTGAGGTAGAACCGTCTGCCGTACGGGTAATCAGCCCCGTGACGTCACTACCCCCAGATCCTAGAGCTGTGTAAGCGGGCATAAGCACCGCAGAAATGCTCGCTGCTGATGCGAGCTGGCTGAGCCCAAGAAGGGCAACAGAACAAAAACTCAAAATTCTCAACATTTTCGACTCCTTCCGATTCGCCA
>Ga0082207_1000358_pt1 | contig 26375 bp, 18 predicted proteins | sample LakMenEpi10Aug09_FD_71540 | JGI IMG/M metagenome (GOLD analysis project Ga0082207, IMG submission 71540)
TTATCAAGCGACCACACCGGATGACATGGCGGAAGCGGTTCTGGGTCCGTGACATCAAGAGCAGCGCCGCCAATGACGTTGTTTTGAAGGGCCCAAACAAGTGCATCGGTGTCGATGTGTTTGCCACGACCCACGTTCACTATCCATGCGTGACGCGACATCACTTCAAGTTCTGGCCTGCCAATCATCGCAGTAGTTTCTTCAGTCAGCGCCATCGCCATCACCACTGCATCCGCGTTAGTTAAAGCATCCACCAAATGATCGGCATCTACGACTGTCGCGACACCCCGCATCGGTTGAATGTGCCTGCGCACAACCGAGATGTGGCAATCAAACGGTTGCAGCATGTCAATAATCGTTTGCGCAATGCCACCCCCACCGAGGACGGTTATTCGGCTGCCAATGATGGTTCGACCAGCATCTTCCGACCACTGCTCCTTACGGGCGTATCCATACGTGTAGCGCATTCCGCCAAGCAACAAAGCAATGGCAAGTTCGGCCACCGGGCCCGAGTAGACACCACCCTTCGCGCTCGTCCAGAGGCGATCGTCAGAAATGTAAGGCAGATACTCCTCGATGCCGGCATAAGGAAGCTGCACCCACTCGATGTTTGGGTGTTTGTCGAGCACTTCACCGAGCGCACCCGACTGTTGATAGTCGACCCAGATCAATCCATTGGCGTCGGCAATGTCAACAACCTCACAACCGCCAGCCACTACCGCGTCGGATGCCCAGGCTGGCGAACCTGGTGGACCAACTGCGATACGCGCAGTGCGCGGCGACTTCATGCCGACTTGGTGAGACTGCGGCGCTTCGGCTTTGCAGCTGACGTTTTTGCCGCTTCCTTACGCATGCCCGCAATTGTTCCAGACAAGAGAATGGCGACGCTAAGAAACAGAATCATGCTGGCAAGCACATTGATCTGAGGAGGAATACGCACGCGGGCGGCACCGTAGATTTGCAACGGGAAAGAAACAACGTTGCCTGAGTTGAAGAAGGTGATAATGAAGTCGTCAATGGAAAGAGCGAATGCCAGCAGTGCGGCGGCGAGGATGCCAGGCAGGATAAGCGGCAACGTCACCTTCATGAAGGTGCGCAAAGGTGAAGCACCGAGGTCTTGCGCGGCTTGCTCGAGCGTCCAGTCGAAACCTCTGATTCGGGCGCGAACGGTGAGGGCAACGAAACTGACTTGGAACATGATGTGAGCAATGACGATGGTGGTGAAACCAAAGTCAATGAAGTTTTGACCAAGGAACAACGTTGCCAGAGACGAACCCAGCACGATTTCTGGAGTTGTGAGTGGCAATACAAGAAATAGGTTGATTCCGCCACTGCCCCGGAACTTGTAGCGAGAGAGTGCAACCGCAATGAGCGAGCCGAGCACAGTTGAAATGAGTGTTGAAACGGCCGCAATTTCTAAGCTGACACGCAGCGCATGCGTAAGCGATTTTTCGGCGAACGGATGCATCCAGTTTTCGAAGGTGAACTCTTGCCAGGCAATGTTGAAGTTGCCTTTAGGTTTGTTGAAGCTAAACGCAACAATGAAAAAAATTGGCGTGAAGAGATACAGCAGCCCAAGCCCAGCGAAAATATTGAGTGCCCAACGCCCCATCTTGCTACGTGTGCGCTTCATGCCAAATCCTCCGTGCCGAAGATTTTGGTATAGATGAGCACCAGTGATGCGATGCTGAACATCAGCACTGCAGACATTGCAGAGGCAACCGGGTAATTGTTTTGCTTCAAGAACTGATCCTGAATTGAGTTGCCAATCATTGTGGTGTTTGGATTGCCAAGAAACTGGGCGTTCACAAAGTCGCCTGCTGCTGGAATAAAGGTAAGCAGCGTGCCGGCAAAGACTCCCGGAATAGAGAGAGGAAGCACCACTTTCCTAAACGCACGGGTGGCACTTGAATACAAGTCGCCCGCTGCATTAACGAGGTTGGTGTCGATCTTTTCCAAGCTCACATAAATCGGTAGCAACATAAACGGCAAGAAGTTGTAAGTAAGCCCGCCAATAACCGCTGCTGGAGTATTCAGTAGTTTGCCGTTATCCATGATGTGCATCCACTCGAGTGCCTGAACCAAACCCACTTTGTCGAATGCGCGAACGACAAAACCTCTGTCGGCCAAGATTGTCGACCATGCGATCGTGCGAATGAGATAACTGGTAAAAAATGGGATAACCACCATGCCAAGCAGGATGTTCTTGTACTTGCCACCACGGAACGCAATGACATAAGCAAGCGGATATCCAATCAACACCGTAAGCACGGTTGCGATTGCCGCATAAATGAATGCATGTTGAAATTGTGTACCAAAGTCTTTGAAGGCGTTCGAATAGTTCTGAAAAGCCCAGGTGAAGTTGTAGTCAACGGAGAATCTGCTGGGCTTTGTTGAAAGCGAGATGCGAAGCAAGCTCCAAACCGGCGCAAGAAAGAACAAAGCTAGCCACAACATTCCGGGCTTCAATAGCCCATATGGTGCAAGCAATCGTCGCGCCTCAGGGCCGCCTCGAAGGGCCAAAACCAATATCCCGATGAGCACGAGCAGCAGCAAGAGCAGCACCACCGATGAAGCGGCACCACTTACCCATTTAGCGCCAAGCGCTACAAGGCATAATGCGGCAACGAGCATGGCCCCCAGACCAACGCGGTCGGCATTTGTGCCGATGCGATTTGAAACGGAGACCCCCGTTGCCATGTTGTCGTCAGCGCCCGAATCGGCGCTTACGCGCCGGTGATTGCCGAGAACTCCTCGTCAAACTTGGCTTCAACATCTTCTGTCAGCGTGGCGAACGCACGCAAGCGTGAACTTGTTGCATCATCCGGGAAGAGCAATTGATTGTCGGCAAGTTCTGGGTTGATTTTTGCGAGTTCCTCGCGAACACCCTTCACCGGCGACAAGTACTGCACGTACTGAGTGATCAATGCTGCCTGGACTGGGTCGTAACAGAAGTTCATCCACTTCGCTGCGTTGGCTGCATTCTTTGCGCCCTTTGGCACCATCATTACGTCGGCCCAACGCGTTCCGCCTTCTTCTGGAATGACGAATCGGACGTTGGGGCTGTCCTTGCCAAGTTGCAACACGTCGCCCGACCAACCCACGCACGCAGCGAAGTTGCCGCTCACCAAATCGTCGGTGTAGTCGTTTCCGGTGAATTGACGAATCTGACCATCAGCTTTGGCCTTGGCAAGCTTTTCGAATGCGGGTGCTGCATCGTCGAACGATGCGATGGTGGATGGATCGATGCCCAAGCCCATCGCGATCAAACCGATGGTGTCACGCATTTCCGTGAGCATTCCGATCTTGCCCTTGAACTCTGGATCGAACAAATCTTCCACACTCTTCAACTCGCGGCCTGTCACATCGATGTTGTACGCAATGCCGGCCATACCTGCTTGCCACGGCATGCTGTACTCGCCTGTTGGGTCCCACGGTGGATTTACAAAACCGTCAGTAATGTTTGCCATGTTCGGAATGTCGGCAAGTGGCAACTTCTCTGCCCAACCGAGGCTGATGAGTCGTCCTGTCATCCAGAAGGTTGGGGCAATGATGTCGGCTTCGATGGTTTTGCCATTACCGAGCAGCGGTTGAATCTTGGCGAAATACTCGTTGTTGTCGTTGTAGCCCTCGGAGTAGTTCATGGTGACGCCAGTTGCTTCGGCGAAGCGATCGACTGTGCCCAATGAAGTTCCCTCGGTCGGGTCGATGTAGAGCGGCCAGTTGTCAAACGACACCGTGGTCGACTCTGCACCGCCTGCGCTTTCGCCACCGCCGCATGCTGCTAGCAACGCTGGAAGCGAAAGCCCCATTGCGCCCAATGCGCCAGAGCGTGCCAAAAATTGGCGGCGGGTCATGTTGGTGGGTACTCGGCGGTTATTCATGATTCTCCCCTTCGTTGGTTACTGCTGAGATCTTAGAGCGTTGACTCGATGTGATCGATGTCGGTTGTCGTTGCGCCAGCTTTATCGGGCCAGCCCGCAAGCAGATAGCCACAGTCGCTCTCCCACGTCATGGCAATGCGCTTACCAGGGGCAATCTGCGGCATGCTCGCCGAAGAATCAGCCAAGCAGGTCATCTCAGTTCCGTCGTCGAGACGCACGATGAGTCGAGCGGTTGCGCCCTGAAACACCAGGTCGGTCAGCAAACCTTCGATGCCTCGGCCCTCCACCTCCACGGTGGCGGCTGGCTTGATGCGCTCGGGCCTCAGCATGACGGAGACCTTGTCGCCCACAGAGAAAGACGTGCCTTTCGCCGACGCACGAACTGTTGTGCCCACGCGCAACTTGACGACGACGTCGTCACCATCGTGCGACTGGAAAGTGCCCGGCAACAAGTTGGCCGAGCCAATAAACCCAGCAACGAACAGAGAAGACGGCGTGCGATAGATCTCTTCTGGGGTACCGATTTGCTCGACATGGCCCTGGCTCATGACCGCAATTCGATCGCTCATGGTGAGCGCTTCACCCTGATCGTGCGTGACAAAGATGAAACTGATTCCTACTTCGCGCTGAATGCGCTTAAGTTCGATCTGCATTGCTTCGCGAAGCTTCAAGTCGAGTGCAGCCAAAGGCTCGTCCAACAACAATGCACTTGGGTAATTAACCAGCGCGCGCGCAAGAGCGACACGCTGTTGCTGCCCGCCCGACAGCTGAGTTGGTTTTCGGTTAGCAAACTCGGCAAGACGCACGATCTCCAACATCTCCATCACGCTTGTCTTAATCTTCTTTTCGTCAATTTTTTTGCTTCGAGGACCGAATGAAACGTTGTCGAAAACGGTCATATGCGGGAAGAGTGCGTATTGCTGAAAAACAGTATTCACGTTTCGCTTATATGGAGGAACAGATGAAACGTCTACGCCGTCGAGCATGACTCGGCCCAATGTTGGCTGCTCGAAGCCAGCAATCATTTTGAGCGTTGTGGTCTTGCCGCAACCCGAGGGGCCGAGCATGGCAAAAAACTCGCCCGTAGCAATAGAGAAATTGGCGTCGTGAACAGCGACGAAGTCGCCGTACGTCTTCGAAATGTGATCGAGTTCGATCACATTCTTTGGATTAGCCGATTCCCCCATGGTGCTCCCCGCTTAGCTATTGAGATTGATCATCACGTGCTTGATACGCGTGTAGTCATCGAGCGCGTATGCCGACAAGTCTTTGCCGTAGCCCGACTTCTTGTAACCACCGTGCGGCATTTCGGCCACCATCGGGATGTGCGTGTTGACCCAGACGCAGCCGAAGTCGAGATTTTTTGTCATGCGCATTGCACGGCCTAAGTCCCGGGTCCATACCGATGAGGCAAGTGCATACTCGACACCGTTAGCCCACTTCAAGGCTTCGGCTTCATCGGAGAACTTCTGCACAGTAATTACCGGAGCGAACATTTCGTCTTGAATCATCTCGTCGTTCTGCTTCAAGTCGCATACGACAGTTGGTTCGAAGAAATATCCATCGCTTCCAATCTGCGAACCGCCAGTGGTGACCTTTGCGTGCTTTGGCACACGATCGATAAAGCCCTTTACCTTGCTCAAGTGCGAGCCGTTATTTAGCGGCCCGTACAGCACGTCGTCGCCAGGCTTACCCGTTTTAGTTTTCTTTGCAGCCTCGGTAAGTGCGTCCACGAAGTCGCCATAAATTTTCGGCCCAGCAATGACGCGTGTAGCCGCCGTGCAGTCTTGCCCGGCATTGAAATAGCCGGTCATTGCAATCGTTTCAACAGCAAGTTCGATATCGGCATCGTCGAAGATAACGACCGGAGCTTTGCCGCCAAGTTCGAGGTGGACACGCTTGAGGCTTTTTGCAGCATCTCCAGCTACCTCCATACCTGCACGGACAGAACCCGTGATTGAAACCATGCCAGGTGTTTCATGCACAACCATGCTTCGGCCAGTGTCGCGATCGCCACAGATGACGTTGAGTACACCCGGAGGCAATACTTCGCCAATCAATTTTGCAATCAGCGCTGTTGAAGCCGGAGTTGTGTCACTTGGCTTCAGCACTGTTGTGTTACCAGCAGCGATTGCGGGAATGAACTTCCAAACGCCCATCATTAACGGGTAGTTCCATGGCGCAACTTGTGCGCAGACACCGATTGGCTCGCGGCGAATGTACGAAGTAAAGCCCGACATGTATTCGCCTGCACTCTTGCCTTCGAGCATGCGCGCAGCACCGGCAAAGAAACGGATTTGGTCCATCATTGGCGGAACTTCTTCACTGAATGTGATGGCTCGTGGCTTGCCCGTGTTTTCGATTTCAGTTTCGATCAACTCATTCATATTGGCTTCCATGACGTCGGCAATGTCATTGATCGCCTTCTGGCGCACTGAAGGAGTGCTGTTCTTCCACGAGTCGAAGGCGTCGGCCGCGGCCTTCATTGCGGAGTCGACATCTGCAGGCCCCGACAACGCTGCGGTGGCATATTGCTTGCCGGTTACCGGGTCGATTACTGGGGTTGTGCGGCCATCCTGGGCGGCGACTTCTTTACCGTTGATGTAGTTATTGAACGATTTCATAGTGCAACACTAACCAGTCTCCACATGAGCTAGACAAGATGCATGCAACCAGCCATTTCTACCGTCGGAGTCCCCAAAGAAGTAAAGACGCTAGAGGGTCGCGTATCCCTCACCCCGGACGGTGTGAGGGAATTTGAACGGCTGGGGGTTCAGGTATTTGTTGAGACGAACGCCGGCGAAGGCGCATCCATCACCGACGCAGAATACGTAGCCGCTGGCGCCACCATCGTGCCGACAGCCGCAGATGCTTGGAGCCAGCAGATGGTGGTCAAGGTGAAAGAGCCCAAGGCTGAAGAGTTTGCATTTCTGCGACCCGACCTGACGCTATTCACGTACCTGCATTTGTCGGCTTACCCCCAGGTTGCTGCAGCTCTGCAGAAAGCAAAGACCACATCGATCGCTTATGAAACCGTGCAGATAGATGATGGCTCGCTTCCACTTCTTGCTCCGATGAGTGAAATTGCGGGACGACTCGCAACACAAGCGGGAGCACGTTTCTTGGAGCGCCCTCAAGGCGGCCGCGGCGTATTAATGGGTGGTGCACCAGGTGTGAAGCCCGCAAAGGTAGTCGTCATCGGCGCAGGCAATGTTGGGTACAACGCCGCATGGATTGCTGCCGGCATGCAGGCCGAAGTGGTGATCCTCGACAAGAACCTGGATCGGCTGCGTTACATCGAACAGATTTGCATTGGGCGTACCACAACCCTTGCGTCTAATCGTGGTGCGATAGAACGTTCACTTGTTGATGCCGACCTCGTGATTGGTGCAGTTTTGATTGCGGGAGCGAAAGCACCGATCGTGGTGAGCGAAGACATGGTTAAAACGATGAAACCCGGCTCGGTCATTGTTGACGTTGCGGTAGACCAAGGCGGCTGCATCGAGACCACGCACGAAACGACGCACACCGACCCGGTTTATATAAAACATGGCGTTGTGCACTACGCGGTAGGAAACATGCCAGGGGCTGTGCCTAACACCAGCACCTACGCATTAACTAACGCCACACTGCCCTATCAAATCGAAATAGCTCGATACGGAGCCCGCGATGCCGCTATTCGCAATAATGCAATTCGACTTGGTGTGAATACGGTTGGCGGTGCGATAACGAGTGAGGCTGTTGCAAACGAATTGCAAGCTAAATATGTAGACGCGCTCGTTGCCTTACAGGGCTAGTCGCAACACGAATCTCGCCAACCACACGAACCACATTTGTAATGCGCGTGTTCTGGGTGCAGAGAAGATCCGCAATGTGGGCACTCGCTAAAAATGCCGCGCCGAGAATCGCATGCATCTGGCTGGCTGGTTGTAGCGTGATTCGGTAATTCTTGTTGGGTTGTCTGCTGCATTGCCGACAGTCTTGCCTATTTCTATGACCGACACCAGCACCCCCTCCAACGACAACCCGCACAAGGCGGGAACCGTTCGCGCGGCACTTGCATCCCGCGATTTTCGCCTTGTTTGGTACGGAGCATTCGCATCCAACATCGGAACATGGATGCAAAACGTGGTGTTGCCCGCATACATCTACCACCGCACAGGCAAAGCCTCGCTTGTGGGTTTGCTCATTTTCGCGCAGCTTGGCCCGTTGCTCTTCCTGTCAATCCCCGCTGGTGTTTTGGCCGACAAGTTCGAGCGCCGCAAATGGTTGATTTCGATGCAGATTGTTCAACTTATTTTTTCTTGCGCGCTGGCAGTCCTTGCTCTTGGAACGCCGGCCGTATGGATGCTGTTCCTCGCCGCGCTTGGCGTTGGTATTGGCAATGCAATGAACGCGCCTGCTTGGTCGGCAATGTTGCCGTCGCTCGTTCGTCCCGAGGATTTATCTGGCGCGCTCGCGCTCAACAGCACCGTCATTAACGGCTCGCGAGTTATCGGACCAATAATCGTCGCCGTCTTTTCGCAATGGGGTGCAACAACGGCGCAATTCTTTTTTGTAAACGCAGCAACTTATCTTTTCGTGATCGTCGCACTGCTCAGCGTCAATATCCCCACCTTCGTTCCCGACCCAACGAAAGGCTGGCGTCGATTTACACGCGGCTTGGCAATTGCGCGACATAGACCAACTGTTCGTCGACTACTTATCACGCTGGCTACCTTTTCACTTCTCTCACTGCCATACGTTGGGCTCTTTCCGGCAGTTGCACGTCTTAACTTTGGTATCGCCGAAGACAGCAGCACCTACAAGTGGTTGTATGCCACGTGGGGTTTTGGCGCAGCGCTTGGCGGGCTTGCTATTGGAACCACATTCGCCCAAAGCGATAAACGGCGCCTGATCCAATACGGTTTCGCAGGTTTTGCGGTGTCGATGCTGTGTTTTGCACTATCGCGCTCGCCATTGCCAGCATTTATCTTCGGATTCTTTCTTGGATTTGCCTACTTCTTTGCGACAACCGCAATGGTCACCGTGATTCAAAGCCGACTTGAGCCCGAAGTACGTGGGCGCGTGATGGCGCTGTGGTTTATGGCATTTGGCGGAACCGTGCCGTTGGGCAACTTGCTCTTTGGGCCACTGATCGATCGCCATGGTTCGCAATGGCTACTTCTGCTTGGCAGCGCTTGGGCGCTATTTCTTGCCCGCTGGTGCGACATTAAATCGCTCGACGAGGCGGCGGCTAAAAACTCAACTAGTTAATTGCTCGACGAGACGTTCTAATTGGGCAACACGCGAGCCCTTCACCAACACCGCAGTCCCCTCACCCAGACCGCGGCCAATCTCTATGGCTTCAGCAAGGTCGATGCCCGGGACACCGTAGGCATCTGTATTCACCGCCACTAGTTCGATTCCGAGACGTTGCGCCAACGCTGCAATTTCACGATGTTCATGTTCGGGGTCGGCGAGCTCGGCCATGAGCCCAACGAATGCGACGCGACGCTTGGCATTCATCGACTGCAGCGAGTGCAATGCGGCGGCCATCGAGGATGGGTTGGCGTTGTATGCATCGTTGACAACTAATGCGCCATTAATTTGACGGACGATACTCATGCGCATCGGCGAGAGCTGTGCTTCGCGCAACGATGCGGCGGCCAACTGAACATCGAGCCCCATTACGCCAGCAACGGCAATTGCGGCGAGCGCATTCATCGCCATGTGTTTGCCAGACACAGTAAGCGAAAAAGAAACGGCCCCCCATGGCGTTGTCGCAGTTGCAGTTGGTCGAGCCAAATCGTCTAAATCGCACGACTGCATTCGAATATCAGCAGCGGCGCTAGTGCCATACGTAAGTACAGATGCCTTGGTGCTCCCTCGCATCGCTGCAACGCGCTCGTCATCTGCATTAAGAATTGCAGTACCGGAAGCATCCAACGCTTGCACCAATTCGGCCTTTGCTCGTGCCACACCCTCGATACCACCCACTCGCTCCGTGTGAGCCTCGGCCACTGCCGTAACCACTCCGATATGAGGTCGGGCAATTGCGCAAAGTCGCGAGATTTCACCAAAGCCACGCATACCCATTTCCAAAACCAATGCCTGTACGTCGTCAGAAGCATTCAATATTGTGATGGGCAGGCCTTGATCATTGTTAAAAGATTTATCGCTTGCACACACCCGCAATTGATTTCCCACTGCGGCCGCAATGAAATCCTTCGTCGATGTTTTTCCAACTGAGCCCGTCACCCCAACAACGCGCCCCGCGACTTGCGCGTCCAGTTTTGTTCTCCCCCATGAACCAAGCTGCAACAAAGCCTGAAGGGTGTCACTCACCACCACGGCAGTTCGACCCTGGGGTTCGCGGCAAGTGAGATACGCACCAGCGCCTGCTTTCAACGCAGCCGCAATAAATTCGTGCCCGTCGCGCTCGGCCACTATTGGCACGAACAATTGCCCGGGGCGAATTGAGCGCGAATCAAAGCTGACGCCTGCAAGATGTGCGTTTTGACCAACGAGCACACCGTTAGTCGCTTTTGCCACATCGGCGGCCATCAAGCGCATACGTAAACGCTACCAAAGAAACTTTTTGACACAGCCGCACCCGTCAATTGCTAGTACCGTGTTTTCATGGCTTCGGCGCAACGCATTCACGTTGTCGTTCTATTCGGCGGTCAATCCGCAGAGCACGACGTCAGCTGCGTGACCGCAGCCCATGTGATCAAGGCACTCGACTCCAGCAAATACGACATCACTGCCGTGGGCATCACGCGTGAAGGCAAATGGGTTGTTGCTCAACCACAAGCAGATGTTTTGGTTGCCGAAGGCGAACCAACTTCCATCACCCCAATTGTTGAACAGGCGCGCGGCGACGCACGAACAGTTATCTTCCCGCTGCTCCACGGCCCACTTGGTGAAGATGGCACCATCCAGGGAGTGCTCGAGCTTGCCAACATTGCATACGTTGGGACTGGCGTGCTGGGAAGCGCAGTTGCCATGGACAAAGGTGTTGCCAAACAAGTGCTCCACGCAAACGGCATACCCCAACCAAAATATGTTTCGCTTCGTGAAGCACACGTCAATGACGCAGCATTACTTCATGCCGCTGACACTCTTGGCCTACCCGTTTTTGTGAAGCCAGCCAATATGGGATCCTCGGTGGGGGTTTCCAAGGCCAACACGATTGACGAAATTCGGAGTGCGGTCGAGCATGCGCTTACGTACGACGAGTGGGTGCTTATTGAAGAGGCTGTCGTTGGTCGAGAAATAGAAGTTGCTGTGCTTGGAAACGTGCACGCACGAGCATCTGTCCCCGGCGAGATCATTCCAGGTAACGAGTTTTACGATTACGCCGACAAGTACATCGGCGATGGCGCGCAACTCATCGTTCCCGCAAACCTCACCGCCGACGAAGTTGAGGCAGTGCAACATCTAGCAATAGTGATTTTCCACACGCTCCGAGCCGAAGGCATGGCTCGCGTCGATTTCTTTTACGAAGAAAACGGGCGCGGGTTTCTCTGCAACGAGATAAACACCATTCCCGGCTTCACACCAATATCTATGTATCCAAAGCTCTGGCAAGCATCGGGCATGTCGTATCCCGCGCTGCTTGACGAGTTGATCACGCTTGCTCTCGATCGCTTCTCGCGCAGGCGACGCAATACCGCGCATTAAATACTTATGAAATGGGTTGAACTAAACCCTTACAGGCCAGATGCTGGAATGTTGATGATCTGACCCGGAGAGATCAAGACATCAGAACTCTGCCATCCGTTTGTAGATAACAGAGCGCCCAAAGAAACACAGAATTTCCTACGAATGATGTACAGCGAGTCGCCGCGGGCGACTTGGTAGGTTCCCGCTGGGCGCGGATCGCAGCCGGGTGTGCTTGGGCCTGCAGAAATATCTGGCGAAATAGGAATAGTTGGATTCGACACCATCGCTGTTGGGGGAATCTTCAACTGCGTACCTGCATAAGGAAACTGTGCTGACGAAACGAGACCATTCCAAGCCAACAGTTCGGCAACGGTGATTCCAAATAGGTTCGCGACCAGAATCGGCGAGTCGCCCTGTCGAACGGTGTACGTCTGTTCAACGCCGACCGAGCCGGGAGGCAGCGTCGTCACTATGTTTGGCAACGTCGTCTCTACTGGTGGAATCGTTTGAAAATCGGTCGGGCCGACTGGAACGATCGTGGTGGCGCTTCCCGAGATTTCGGTACTGCAAGCCCCAACGAAAAAGATGGCGGCCAGCGCGAGAGAGCCGTGCACTATGGCTTTACGCGTGCGGAGCGGTGCTGATGTCTTTTCCATTACCTACTTACACTAGGCGAAACGCGTTCAAATTTGGAGGTGGGCTTACGCCAGTGGTCGTGCAGATGAAACGATTGGCGAGGGCAACGTTGTTGAACCCATCAATCGCTCGTCGACAGCTGCTGCGCACGCACGACCTTCGGCAATTGCCCACACGATCAAACTCTGGCCCCGACCCATGTCGCCTGCAACATAAACACCTGGGACATTGGTTGCATACGAATCGGTTCTTGCGATATTGCCGCGATCATCGAGCGCTACACCCAACTGATCTAGCCAAGAACCCTTTTCTGGACCGACAAAGCCCAACGCAAGCAACACAAGATCGCACGGTAATTCGCGTTCTGTTCCTTCGATGATTTCAAATTTTCCGTTATTGAAAACAACTTCATTGAGAACGAGCGCTCGGACGTTGCCGTGATCGTCCGCAAGGAACCGATCGGTGTTCACACTGAACACCCGCTCGCCGCCCTCTTCATGTGCGGAAGATGTGCGATACACCATGCTCCACTGCGGCCATGGGTTAGTGCCAGCACGCATATCTGGCGGACGAGGCATGATTTCCAATTGAGTAATTGATGCTGCGCCTTGACGAATAGCGGTTCCCAAACAGTCGGCTCCGGTATCCCCGCCACCAATGATCACCACATGTTTGCCGCGTGCGCTGATCGATGTTTCCTCAAAGTCCCCCTGTTGAACACGGTTTGCAGGTGGCAGATACTCCATGGCTTGATAGATGCCACCAAATTCTCGACCTGGCACCGGCAAGTCACGCCACGATGTAGCACCGCAAGCCAAAACCACTGCGTCATGCGATGCCATCAGTACATCGATATCGACATTGTCGCCAACCGCAGCGTTTGTGCGAAATTCGGTGCCCTCTTGTTTCATCTGCTCAACTCGGCGATCAATGTGTCGCTTTTCCATCTTGAATTCGGGAATTCCGTAACGCAGTAATCCACCAATACGGTCTGCTCGTTCCAACACCACAACTTCATGCCCGGCACGCGTGAGTTGTTGCGCGGCTGCGAGACCCGCCGGCCCGGACCCGATGACAGCAACTCTTTTTCCGGTTTTGTGGTGCGAGATGTGTGGCGTAACCCACCCCTCATTCCATGCACGATCGATGATCTCTACTTCAACCTGTTTGATCGAAACTGGGTCTTGATTGATTCCGAGCACACATGCCGATTCGCACGGTGCAGGACACAGTCGACCCGTAAATTCGGGAAAGTTATTTGTTGCGTGCAGTCGCTCGAGCGCGTCGTACCAATGATCGCGATAGACCAAATCGTTCCAGTCGGGAATCAAATTGCCAAGCGGGCAGCCGTTATTGCAAAACGGAATGCCACAATCCATGCAGCGTCCAGCCTGATGAACAAGTTCGGATTGCGGAAACGGTTCGTACACCTCTTTCCAGTCGGCAACTCGAACAGGTATTGGCCTGCGCTTTGGAGATGTTCTTCCCCACTGAATAAAACCGGTTGGCTCACCCATTGACTGGCTCCATCACTCGTTGCAAAGTTTCTTCTTCGGACAAACCTTCTGTTCGAGCGCTTTCGAGAATGCCCATCACGCGTGCATAGTCGCGTGGCATCACAACACGGAAACGATCAGCAGCAGCGCTCCAGCCGTCCATCATTCGCTTGGCCAGTGGCGAATTGGTAGCAACAAAGTGCTGGGTAATGATCTCAAGTAACCACTGTCGGTCTGCAACAGAAGCATCCAACACGTCGACCAATTCGGTATTCACACGTTCGTCGAACGTGCCGTCCTGATCGTAAACGTACGCAACGCCGCCCGACATACCGGCCGCAAAGTTTCGCCCTGTTGCGCCCAGCACCACCACTCTGCCACCAGTCATGTATTCACAGCCGTGGTCACCGACACCTTCCACAACAGCGGTGGCCCCAGAGTTTCGAACACAGAAACGCTCGCCAACAAGCCCGTTGATAAAGATCTGGCCGGATGTCGCCCCGTAACCAATTACGTTTCCTGCAATCACGTTCTCTTCCGGTGCAAATGTTGCGCGGTCGCTTGGCCGCAACACTATTTTTCCACCCGAAAGACCCTTACCCAAATAGTCATTCGAGTCACCGAACAACGTCAGTGAAATGCCGCGCGGTATAAACGCGCCGAAGCTCTGACCGGCAGAGCCATCAAAACGAATCGAGATGGTGTCGTCCGGCAAACCGCCACCGCCCCACTTCTTTGTCACTGCACTTCCGAGCATTGTGCCGACCGTGCGATTGACGTTTCCGACCGGACGCGAGATAGATACAGCAACACCATCTTCAATCGCAGCGCTGCAAGCGTTAATCAATTCGGTGTCGAGCGCATCTTTCAGACCGTGCTCCTGCGCCACCGACTGATGGAGCGTTTGTTTGTAGGGGTTTTGCGGAATGGCAAGTATTGGCGAGATGTCAAGGCCACGGGCTTTCCAATGGGAGACAGCGGTTCTTGTATCCAATGCCTCGACACAACCAATCGCCTCTTGCAGTGTGCGGAAACCAAGCAGTGCTAAGTACTCACGAACCTCTTCGGCAATGTATTCGAAAAAGTTGACTACAAATTCTGGTTTGCCATTAAATCGTTTTCGCAGTTCTGGGTTTTGCGTTGCAATACCAACAGGGCATGTGTCGAGGTGGCACACCCGCATCATCACGCAACCGCTCACCACTAGTGGTGCGGTGGCGAAGCCGTACTCCTCCGCGCCCAACAATGCAGCAACGATGACATCTCGGCCGGTCTTCAATTGTCCGTCTGCTTGCACAACGATTCGATCTCGCAGACCATTCAGCAACAACGTCTGTTGAGCCTCTGCAAGGCCGAGCTCCCAAGGGCCTCCGGCGTGTTTTAGCGAAGTGAGCGGCGATGCACCCGTGCCACCATCGTGCCCAGAGATAAGAACCACGTCGGCTTTCGCCTTGCTCACGCCAGCGGCCACGGTTCCGATACCAACTTCCGCAACTAACTTCACATGCACACGTGCAGCAGGGTTGGAATTCTTCAAATCGTGAATGAGTTGTTTCAAGTCTTCAATGGAGTAAATGTCGTGGTGCGGTGGTGGGCTGATCAACCCAACGCCTGGGGTGCTGTACCGAGTTTTTGCAATCCATGGGTACACCTTGTGTCCTGGCAACTGACCGCCTTCGCCAGGCTTCGCGCCCTGTGCCATCTTGATCTGCAAGTCGTCGGCGTTCACCAAGTACTCGCTCGTCACACCAAAACGGCCAGATGCGACTTGCTTAATTGCCGAGCGCTTCGAGTCGCCGCTTGCGGGCGCAATCAAGCGCTCCGAATCCTCACCGCCTTCACCAGTGTTGCTCTTGCCGCCAATTCGGTTCATTGCAATCGCAAGCGTTTCGTGAACTTCTGCAGAAATTGAGCCATAACTCATAGCGCCCGTAGAAAATCGCTTAACGATGTTCTCCACCGGTTCGACTTCGGAAATGTTGATTGGCTTTCGAGTTGCATCGAACTCGAACAATCCCCTCAAGGTAGAAAGGACACGCGATTGGTCATCAACCGATTTGGTGTACTGCTTGAACACATCGTACCTGCCCGAACGCGTGGCGTGTTGCAGCTTGTAAACAGTCTCGGGATTGAACAAGTGGTGCTCACCTTCGCGACGCCACTGATATTCGCCACCAATTTCTAATTGCCTATGGATGCGCTGATCGGGTCGTGATGGATGTGCAATGGCATGTCGTGCCGCAACTTCTTGTGCGATCTCTCCAAGCCCAATGCCACCTACTCGCGAAACTGTGCCGGTAAAGAACTCGTCCACCAATTCCGAATTCAAACCAAGTGCCTCGAAGATTTGCGCGCCCGTGTACGAAGCAACGGTAGAGACGCCCATCTTTGACATCACCTTGAGCACACCCTTGCCCGCAGACTTGATGTAGTTGGAAATTGCTTTTTGCGCATCTGCACCGCCAAGCCCGTGCAGGCCTTTGCCGTCATCTGCCGAAATCATGTCTTCAATTGATTCGAACGCGAGATACGGATTGATTGCTCCAGCGCCGTAACCAACCAATAACGCCATGTGGTGCACTTCTCGTGCGTCACCACTCTCGACAATCAGCCCAACTTGTGTTCGCTTTTTCTCGCGAATGAGATGGTGATGAATTGCACTCGTCAATAGAAGGGACGGAATCGGCGCGAACACCTCATCGCTGTTGCGGTCGGAAAGCACAATGATCCGCGCACCCAATTCGATTTCGGCGCTTGCCTGTTGACGCAGCGAGTTCAGCGCCGAACGCAAACCCGCCTCGCCTTCGGCAACTCGGTATAGCCCCGACAGCACGACTGATTTCAAATGAGGGTAAATGCCGTCGTCATTGATGTGAATGATTTTGGCCAGGTGATCGTTATTGATCACTGGGAAAGGAAGGACCAATTGCCGACAATGTTCGGGGCCTGCCTCGAGCAAGTTGCTTTCGGGGCCAACTGCGGTGCCGATGGATGTGACCACCTCTTCGCGAATTGCATCCAGTGGCGGATTGGTCACTTGAGCAAACAGCTGTTGGAAATAATCGAACAGCAAACGAGGTCGAGCCGACAACACCGCTATCGGCGTATCGGTGCCCATCGAGCCGATTGGTTCGGCCCCACTCTTCGCCATCGGCGCGAGAATGATCTTGAGTTCCTCGTGTGTGTAGCCAAATACTTGTTGCCTACGAAGGACGCTGTCGCTGCTGAACACCACGTGCTCTCTGGCTGGCAGATCGCCAAGTTCGACCAAACCGTCTTCGAGCCACTGCTCGTACGGACGTGCCGCGGCCAATTCTTGCTTGACCTCCTCGTCGGACACGATTCTCTTTTGCGCAGTGTCAACGAGCAACATTTTTCCGGGCTGCAAACGACCTTTACGCACGACATTGGCTTGATCGATGTCGACAACGCCAACCTCGCTAGCCATGATCAAGACGTCATCTTTGGTCACCCAGTATCGGCTGGGGCGCAAGCCATTTCGATCGAGCACTGCGCCAATCAATGTGCCATCGGTAAACGCAACACAAGCAGGGCCATCCCATGGCTCCATCAACGAGGCATGGAAGCGATAGAACGCACGCTTCTTCGCATCCATTTTCTTGTGGTTTTCCCAAGCCTCTGGGATCATCATCAACATGGCGTGCGGCAATGAGCGTCCACCCAAATGCAGTAACTCGAGTACTTCGTCGAAAGATGCAGAGTCCGACCCACCTGACGCACAAATTGGGAAGGCGCGCTCCAAGCCCGGAATGAGCGGACTGGAAAGAAGCGACTCGCGGGTACGCATCCAATTGCGATTGCCTTGAACAGTGTTGATCTCACCGTTGTGCGCAATAAATCGATACGGGTGCGCAAGCGGCCATGACGGAAATGTGTTGGTAGAAAAACGGCTATGAACAAGCGCTAGCGATGACTCGACGCGTTCATCATTCAACTCTGGGAAGAATGAAGCCAGCTGAGGAGTGGTGAGCATGCCCTTGTAAATGAGCGTGCGCGAAGACAGCGAAGGAAAATACGTGCGTTCATCGGAAGAAAGTTCATGTTCGATGCGCTTTCGAGCAATGAATAGTTTTCGATCAAGTTCAATTTCGGTAAGACCAGACTTGCTGGCGATAAACACGTGGGCGAAGTACGGCATTACCGCCTTCGCGCTTGCACCAATGCTCGATGGATCGACGGGGACCTCTCGCCAACCAAGCACTTCCAACTGCTCTTCATTGGCAATCTGCGAAATTGAACGTAACGCATTCGCGCGATGCTGTTCGTCGGTTGGGAGGAAAGCCAACCCAACCCCATACCCGCCCATTGCCGGCAAAGGAAAACCAGCAACCTCCGAAAGGAAGCGGTGTGGAATTTGGATGAGCACTCCGGCGCCATCGCCCGTGTCTGCCTCGGCACCCGTTGCCCCGCGATGTTCCATGCTGCACAACGCGCCAATACCCATTGACACGATGTTGTGCGAGCGACGACCTTGTATGTCAACGACGAACGAGACGCCGCATGCGTCGTGTTCAAATCGTGGGTCGTATAAACCGCTTGCAGGCGGCAAGAGATGTTGCATCGTCGTCCTTGTGAATGTTCAGGAAGCGGAAAAACCCGCCCGGGACGACGCTGGCCCGTGACAAAACTCTAGCCAGTAGTTAGCCGAAAATGCTGCTCGAATTAAATTTTGGCGGTCGTTTCTCAAAATGCGACATCACTGCTTCAACCTGGTTCGCCCCACCGATTAACTTGCCAATCACTTCTCGCTCTGCAGCAAATTGCTGTGCTGCCCCATCGTTGGCCATCAGATTGATCAATTTCTTCGCCCCCCGAACCGCATCCGGGCTGCGGCCAGCGATTTCCTGAGCAAGGTCCATTGCGTCTGCTTGTGGGGTCTTCGACAACCGAGTGACCACGCCAAGTTCGAAGCCTTCGGCCCCCGAGAAAACCCTTGCGCTGAAAACCAAATCCTTGACGATGTCGGGACGCACCAACCGGCTCAGCATCAACGTGCCGGTCATGTCTGGAATTAGACCCCAATGCACTTCGCGCACGGACAGTTGCGTATCGGGATGCACAATACGAATGTCTGCGCCAAGCGCGATTTGCATTCCTCCACCAAGCGCGTGCCCATGAACAGCAGCAATTACTGGAACCGGAACTTCCTGCCAGACCCAACACACTTGCTGCGCAAGGTGAGTGATGCGGCCATCAGACATTGCACCTGCATTAACCGACCCGCCTTGCCCCGACGAACCCTGTGCCATTGCCTGAAATGAACCGAAGTCGAGGCCAGCACAAAACGAGGCGCCGTCACCAGACAAGACCACCGCACGAAGTTCTGGAAGTGTTTTCAAATAGTCGCCCGCAGCAGCAAGCGACGTGAACATTGCGTTGTCAAGCGCGTTCCGTTTGTCCGCCCGGTTCATTCGCACATCTGCGATGCCGTCCTCGATCGAAATTGTCACTCGATCTTCGGTCACCCCTGGTATTGCAATGTTGCTTGCGCTCATGAAATGCTCCCTACTGTTCGTTGCTCCCTATCGTGGCATGGCAAACTTGAAGATATGCAACTGAACCTTTCTGCCGATGAAGTACTGAAGTCCACCCGCAGCGTGCGCAAGCGCCTGGATTTTGACCGCCCCGTCAGCCGCGCTGTTGTTGAAGAATGCCTAGACATCGCTCTTCAAGCGCCAACCGGTGGCAACCGTCAGGGTTGGCACTGGATTGTTATTGAAGACCCCGCGAAGAAAAAAGCACTGGCCGACATCTACCGAGCCAACTGGGCCATTTATGCAACCTTGCCAGGCGGCCGCCCAACAGGCGACTCACGCGACGAACAAATGCCGCGAGTGCGCGACTCGGCAACGTTTCTGTCCGAGAATTTTGAGCGTGCACCAATGTTGATGATCCCCTGCATTGAAGGGCGCATCGAAAACGTAGACGTGGCTACCGGTGCCGGAGCTTGGGGTTCGCTGTTGCCCGCCGTATGGAGTTTCATGTTGGCGTTGCGCGGCAGAGGAATGGGCTCTGCATGGACGACCATTCACCTGATGATGGATGGTGAAAAGAAAGCAGCAGAGCTCTTGGGTATTCCGTATGAAAAAGTGACGCAAGGCGGCCTCTTCCCCATTGCTTACACCGTTGGCACCGAATTTAAGCCGGCGCAACGCCTACCACTTGAAAAAGTCCTGCATTGGGACAAGTGGTAATTCGTTAGCAATTAACTATTCGACAAGCCGCAACCCGGTCGGCGCAATCGATGCGGGAACCGAAGGCAGATCGACTACGAAATTGGTGCGATGCCCGGGAAACACATGGTGCGAAACCAACACCGCTTTGCCGCTGTCGTCCTTGGTGACGCGATCACAGCGCAAAATCGGTGAACCAACAGGAATTTCAAGCAATTGCGATTCTTCGGAAGTAGCGGCATCTGCGCCGATTGTTTGCGTTGCGCCACCAAGATGAATTTTTAGCAAGTTATAAAACGATGATGTCTCCACATCGTGTCGAGACAAGTGTTTGCCAAGCTCGAATGGACACCACACCGTGACGACGGCGAAAGGTTCGTTGCCGGCCATATTCACTCGCTTCACACGCAGTACCTGCTCGCTGCCCAACACCTTGGACACCCTTTTCGTTGCCTTTTCAAAAGCGAAATCAATAATTCTTCGCGAAGGTTCTAGACCACTCGCCTGCATCTGTTCTTCAATAGTTCCCAACCTCCCGAGCGTCTGTGAAACAGGGTCGCTCGAAACGAACCAGCCGAAACCTTGTCGTGCCGAAACCAAACCTTCATCGCGAAGTACTTCAAGTGCTCGTCGAACGGTGACGCGACTTACGCCGAATTCGCGAGAGAGATCGGATTCACTTGGTAATAATCGGCCAGCGGTTAATTGACCGGCGCTCACTCGATCGCGAAGTTCGGATGCGATGTCGTGATATCGGATGCTACGCACTTGTACTATACTTGTATACAACGCTTGCAAATGCAAGCCCAGGCATGTCGAGGAGTAACCATGGTCGCAAGCGCAGGAACCCCAATCGAACTCGTCAACGGCGTGTATCGCTCCCTCCCCGCAAATGTTGCCCTCGGGCGTAAGCGCCTTGGTCGGAATTTGACACTGACCGAAAAGATTTTGATCAACCATCTCAGCAACCCAAAGACACAAGACATGGATCGCGGACGTAGCTACGCCGACTTCGCGCCAGACCGCGTTGCAATGCAAGACGCGACTGCCCAAATGGCCTTGCTGCAATTCATGACTGCTGGCCTCCCCACCACCGCCGTTCCCTCCACGGTGCACTGCGACCACCTCATCCTTGCCAAGGTTGGCGCACGAATCGACATGGGTGTTGCCATCGACACCAATAAAGAGGTGTACGACTTCTTGCAGAGTGTCTCCGCAAAATATGGCATCGGTTTCTGGGGGCCAGGTAGTGGAATTATTCACCAAGTAGTGCTCGAGCACTACGCGTTTCCAGGCGGAATGATGATTGGCACCGACAGCCACACACCAAATGCCGGCGGACTTGGCATGGTCGCAATCGGAGTCGGTGGTGCAGACGCTGTAGATGTGATGACTGGTTTCCCATTCAACGTGAGATGGCCAAAAGTTATTGGAGTGAAGTTGACTGGCACACTTTCTGGTTGGTCAAGCCCGAAAGACGTCATTCTTGAAGTGGCTCGAGTGCTCACCGTTGAAGGTGGCACAGGCGCAATCGTCGAATACTTCGGCGAAGGTGCAGACAGCATCTCGGCCACAGGCAAAGCAACCATTTGCAACATGGGCGCCGAGATTGGCGCAACGTGTTCCGTGTTTCCATACGACTCGCACATCGCGCAGTATTTGCAAGCAACAGGGCGTGCCGACATCGCCGCCGCCGCAGACGCTGTTCGCGAACATCTGCGCCCAGACGATGGAGCTCAGTACGACAGCGTGATCGAGATCGATCTCAGCTCACTGAAGCCGTTGATCAATGGCCCTCACTCTCCAGACCGCGCGCACAAAATTGGAGACGCAATCGAGCAGGCAGCAAACGAAAATGGTTGGCCGCTCGAGATTTCGTCGGCACTCATCGGAAGTTGCACCAACTCCTCATACGAAGACATCACCAGAGCGGCATCGGTTGCAAGGCAGGCAAAGGCGCATGGGCTGAAGAGCAAAGTTGAACTATTGATTACTCCCGGCTCCGAACAAATTCGTGCAACGATCGAGCGAGATGGATTACTCGCCGATCTGGAAGCAATTGGTGCAACCGTTCTTGCAAATGCTTGCGGCCCATGCATTGGCCAATGGGAACGCTCGAAGGAAGTAACAGACAAACCGAACACCATCGTTAACTCGTTCAACCGAAACTTTCCAAAGCGCAACGACGGTTCTGCCAACACCCTCAGTTTCGTCACAAGCCCGGACACCGTTATCGCACTTGCCCTTGCAGGCCGCCTTGACTTTGACCCGACCACCGACACCATTCAGGCACCGGACGGCACCCAAGTAAAACTTGAAGCCCCACGCGGCGAGGTGCTTCCGTCCAATGGTTACGACGCAGGCAATAACACATTTATCGCGCCACCTGCCGATGTTTCATCCATCGCAATCAGCGTCAACCCAACCAGCGATCGCTTGCAATTGCTCCAACCATTCCCCGCATGGAATGGCAAAGACTTTGTAGAAATGCCCGTGCTCATGAAAGCAAAAGGCAAGTGCACGACCGACCACATTTCCGCCGCCGGCAAGTGGCTGAAGTATCGCGGGCATCTCGAGAACATCTCGGGCAACTTGTTTATTGGTGCCGTAAACGCTTTCACCGATGCAGTTGGCGAAGGACGCGACATCATCGATGGACAAACTCGTTCGTATCCAGACCTTGCTAAGGCCTGGGGAAATAAGAACATTCAATGGACTGCAATTGGCGATCAAAACTACGGCGAGGGTTCTAGTCGCGAACACGCTGCGATGGAACCACGTTTCCGCGGCGCGGCTGCAATTTTTGCTCGATCATTCGCGCGCATCCATGAAACCAACTTGAAGAAGCAAGGCGTCGTCCCCCTCACGTTTGCAGACCCCGCCACCTACGAAAAGATTGGCGAGCTCGACACAATTTCCGTGCTTGGGCTACCTCCCGTCCCGGACAAACCTCTGCAGTGCACCATCAACAAACCAAATGGCGAGAAAATTGAATTTGAAGCACTGCACACGTTTAGCGATGAACAGGTTGAGTGGTTCAAGGCAGGAAGCGCACTCAATATCGTTCGCAAAAAAGTCGAACAGCAAAACAAATAGCCCCACAAGTTATGGCCGACCTTGCAATCATTGTCAGCATCATGCTGGGTTACACCCTGCTTGCTGGCGCGCTTGCAATATTTGCAATTCGGCGACCACCCAACGGCCTGTTCGCCAGAATGCTGATCGTTGTACTCCTCCTGCCGGCGTTGTACCTCAGTTTTCGATTGCTCATCGTGGTCTCGCCGCTATTTATGAAAATTGTGTTCGGCGCAATTGGTGTTTCGTGCGTACTTGCAATTCGCAACCTGATGCGTAAGCCAAACCTCAACTAGTCGGTACCGGGCCTTCGCTCGGCTTCTGCCCGGGGATCACCCTTGTAGCTAGACGGATACGTGCGAATCAATTCTTCGTCGGTTGGCTCGTAAGCAACCCGACCTTCTTCGGGCAAGAGCAAACTAATTTCGTCCATGATCCGTACGGTATTGAGATCCGGATCATCGCTCTCTAATTGCATCGGCTTGCCAACCACCACTTGCACGTCTGGCGGGCTCGTGATTTGCAGAATGTTTGGATAGCGAGCGTTTCGCGGCCACACCTTCTCGGTGCCCCACAAACCAATCGGGACAACAGTCGCATTGGTCATTCGCGCCAACTTTGCTGCCCCCCACCTTCCACGAAGCTGCGGATCGAAGAATGCTGGCCCGCGTGGGATCGTCCCTTGCGGCATAATCGCCACCATCTCGCCAGCAGAAAGCGCATCCGCTGCATGAGTAAGTGGTTCGTCGCTGCCAGACGCACGATCTACCCGGATGCCTCCGAGCAGCGAAGCAAGTTGCCCGATCAGCGGAGCATCAAAAACTTCTTTCTTTCCGAGAAACCGGACTGTTCGACCGCTCTTCGCAACAGTAAGCGCCACTGCAAACACGTCGAAGTAGCTGCGATGGTTAGCAACGAGCACTACCGGGCCGGATGATGGGATGTTTTCGACTCCAGTGAAAGAAAACTTGACGAATGGGAAAACCTCTGGTCGTGCGAAGAGCAGACCAACTTTTTGAATGTCCGAAGCCTGAAGTGGCGGCTTTGCTGAAGCATCCGGATTATCAAGACTCACGATTGGCCATCTGCGAGCAGCGGCCATCACCGTCAGTCGGGCATCCGGGTTCACCACTTGCGGGAATCCAACCGCATTCAAAAGAGGTTCGTCATACACGCTGTCGGAATATGCGTAACTTTCGGAAAGTGAAATGTGATGATGGCTGCACCATGTGCGCACCGCTGCCAGTTTGCCCGCAGACCACGTGAATGGGCCATCAAGCTCCCCCGTGTATACGCCTTGCGCATCAACCGCGAAACGCGTAGCAACCACATCATCAAAACCCATTCGACGCGCAAAAGTTGCAATCACGTCATGGGGCGTTGTTGTTGCCAAAACAACTTTTCTTCCGGCTTCGCGGTGACCAGCAATAACGGATGCGGCAAGCGGCCTTACAAGTTGCAACAAATCGTCGCATGCGTTGTGCGCCGCTGCAACAACATCGTGTCGCGCCTTCCCCTTCATCAGTGTTGCGCCTTGACGTGCAAGCAACATTGAAGGGAGATTTTCTCCCACTGCATTGAAAATTCTGTACAGCGCATCTTCACCCGGAAGTCTTGTTGCAGAGACAACCCCTGCGTTACGTAGTGCAGCGCTGATGATTGGCCCTGATGCACCCGAAAGCAACGTGCGGTCTAGATCAATGAACGCTGCCCCATTCGACGACAATGAAGTGTTCACACTGGCAGGCTATTGACTTGGACCAGTCGACACCCGAGAAATGGGAAAGGCCCCACATTGCTGCGGGGCCTCTCAACCGAGAATCCGTGTGGCTGGGGGAGCCACTTGGGGATTCTGTCGGGTGAAACCTGGGGGAGGTCTCACCGCGATATGACTCAAGTATGCCCTACCCATGGGTAAGCGCGCAAGGCGAACGCCGAGATATAGGCCATCATTATTCGTGATAGTCGTCACGGTGGATGGTTAGCCTCTTACTTATGGAAATTCGCCATTTGGAAAGCCTCATTGCCATTTCTGAACACGGCTCGTTTTCCGCTGCTGCGCGAGCAATCGGCACGGTGCAGAGCAACGTTTCGGCACACATTTCACGCCTCGAAAAAGAGCTTGGTGCAAGTTTGATCGATCGACAGAGCGGCGAACTTACGGAAGATGGCGTTCTGGTGGTTGAGCGCGCCCGACGAATCATCCATGAACTGCAGGACATCGAAGCCGACATCCACTCGACCGATACCGAAGTAGCAGGCGAAACACGACTTGGCTGTATTGGCACCACCGGCCGTTGGCTGATGCCCCGATTGCTGACCGCGATTCAAAAGACACACCCTCAGGTTCGTCCGATTATTCACGAGGGAAGTACCTCTTCTCTCTTGCCTCGCCTAATCGCCGGTGAACTCGATGCAGCAATAGTTCACTTCCCCATCGACGACCCAGAGTTGCAACTGGTGCCACTATTCAGCGAAGAACTTGTGTTGCTGGTGAACAATAAGCACCCATGGTCGAAGCTTGAAACGATTTCACTCGCAGAACTTGCTACACAGCCGCTCTTGCTTGCGCCACGCAATACTGCACTTCGCCGAATCATCGACCGAGCTGCTGGCGCACAACGCCTTGCATTTACTCCTCAGGCAGAAATTGACGGCGTTCGACTGCTCACATCGCTTGCCTTCGAAGGTTTTGGTCCAGCGATTATCCCCGCTACAGCGATTCCTGCATGGATCAAGGGCGATTTCACTCGTGTGTCAATCCCGCAGCTGCCCCGCCGTGTTGTCGGTTGGGCATCGCGCAAACGACCAGTTCCGAACAAGCCCACTCGCGCGGCACTTGAGATCGCAAGGCAAGTTGTTGCCAAAACGGGCGATCGCCAACCGGGCGTCAACACCTCTTTGAACTCTCCCCCACTCGTCTAATCTTTAACCGTGTCAAGCGCTAACGATTCTTCGTTTCAAACGGGAGTCCATCTACAGCGTTCGGTTCAGGGCGCAGCAAAAGCTGAAGTTCGGTTTCTCACCACGTGCGAACGAACAGTGGTCTGGGTAGACATTGATCCCACGTACCACCGTGGCGCACTTTCGGCCGAAGCATCTGGAGTGATCGCGAACGCCGCCACCACGGCACTCAATCAACGAATCCCCCTCGTCCTCGCAATGGCTTCCTCTGGTGCCGACATTCTTGGGGGCATCGCAGCACTTCACGGATGGGGCCAGGCTGCTCGCGCAATTGCACATTGTTCGGGCGTCGTTCCAACGTTCACCGTTGTTACCGGCCCCGCTGTTTCTGGCCCAGCCCTGCTCATTGGCTTGAGTGACTTCGTAATCATGACTGCCGACTCGTATGCATTTGTGAGCGGCCCGACAATGGGCGCCGAATTTACAGGGATCATGATGACCAACGAAAAGTTGGGGGGAACTGATGCGCACCCTACGAA
>Ga0082207_1000359_pt1 | contig 26337 bp, 17 predicted proteins | sample LakMenEpi10Aug09_FD_71540 | JGI IMG/M metagenome (GOLD analysis project Ga0082207, IMG submission 71540)
GAAGGAAAAACACACGTCGTGTAGACTGTGACGAAAAGAACGAAGAAAAAAACAAAAAAAAAAAAAACAACTAAACAACCCCCCCCCCCCCCCCGCCGGCCCCCAACCAGGCCGTGGATTTCCATAAGGTGGCTCAGGGGATCCCGGGGTCTATTACAACCCCGCCTTCAACTCTGCCTTCTCCTGCTCCAGTTCCTACTCCTCCCCTGGTCTACATTATCAACCAAGCAGTTCCGGCACCTGCTCCTCCTTCTCCTGGCTGGACTCCAGACATGGACGCCCTGGTGGGCAGTACCGTCATTTTCATTCTGCTGTTGATTTTTGGGGCCGGGTGCTGGTTTATGAAGCGGCACAGGCCTGAGGCCTGGCGCTCTGTGAAGATTGGAGCTATGCGGATGCTCAGGGCCCTGGCCCTGCCTATCAGCTGGTTGTGTGGACAGGCCTCTTCTCTCTTCCAGCGAATCCATCAGGAGGGGGCTTCTCAGGTTAGTTATCTAATCTCCTCTTTGGCTAGCTGATATACTCTTTCATATGTCATCGGTCCGTAATCCAACAGTATTCTTCGTATCCACCATAGCCATTTAGTCCTATATCTTTCACTAGAAAACCATAATTCTCGCTTACCAAATTTTAAAGTAATGGGTACCGGTTTATAGTCAAACTTGGTATAAATGCTTCCAGACATTGTGTATATGTATATAAATGTATTGTGCTGTGCTGACTCTTTAGACAATTTACCTTCTTGCTTTTACAATAGTAACACTGCCCGGCAGCAGTGGAACTGGCCCTTCTGGAAAAAGTGCTTTCAGTGACTGTTTTTCATTTGCAATTTTCAGTATAGTTTCTATGGCCTTGTCTGCCAGTTCCTTAAATTTTTCACGTCCTACATTACCATCTAATACCAAAATGGGACACAATTCCCTTTCTTCTGAGTCTACTTGGTTCAACCATTCTTCATGTTTAATATGCAAATTTTCAAGAAATTTCAAATCCACGTTTTTCTCAGCCTCTCTGTTGCGCTCACGCATACGCTTGAAACAAATTTTTGGAGAAGTCTGCAGGTAGATGTACAAATCCGGACAAGTTAGGGCATCTAGAGCACCCTTGGTACATAAAATGTCATGAGAATATTTTAAAGCCTTAAAAGTAAGGTCGTCCATGTGATAGTTTTCTTTCGAATTTTTTACGAAAACATTGAAGCTGCTTTGTAACGACCTTTCCATTATTTTGACTACCCCTTTATGGCAGTGCTCATTTATCTGCTCCATTCTTGTCATATTAGCAATATTTTGGAACAGGAATTCAAATTTCTCATTATCTTCATATTTGAGTTTAAGTAAATCTGTTCCAAAGAAGTTTTCCCACCTTGTTAGGGGTTCCGGAATTGTAATCACATTAGTCTTTTCCTCAAAATGTTTCAAAAGCTCAGATTTCCCTGCTGAGATATTTCCCTCAATATAAACTTGCATTGGTACTTTAAGTTTTTCCAAAGTTAAAGGCGTCATAAATTTCATGTCCAAAATTAAGTTGGGATAATGTTTTCTATTAGGAGCGAACGAGGCCTCCATCTGAAAAATGTTAATAATATTAATATTCTGTCTAGGATCCAGTTCCCAGCCCAGCAAGTGAGGGGGAGGGGGCGTCTCCTGCCCAGGGACGGTTTTCGGCCGAGGCTGGTCCTGGTGGCAAGGTCACCCTCCACCTCATCTCCGAGGTATTACCAAAAGACTGGGGGGGGGTGTTTACAGATTGCTGGCCTGCTGAGATACTTTGTTCAACATAATTCTATTCGCTCTATAATTTTGGCTCCTTCTCCTGGCATTTTCCCTTTCTTCAGACTTTCTCTGTATATATATAAGTAGACTATTCTTCTTGCATATACATATGAATAGTACCGATATGCAAAATGTTCCTATGATGGCCAAGCCAATTACGTGTACATGTTCATGGTAAACATATTGCAAGTCTAGGTTCTTTAAGATTTGCATTTTGCTGAGGGTGTTAAGCTGGTACTCTGTCATCTGTGAATACAATATTTGTCGTACTGTACCTTTAAGTATCGGTTCATATATTTCCTCAGCATTTTGGTATATGACAGATACAGGCTTGTCTGTCTTTAGTAAATACGGGACCTTTTTGTCTAGTATTGTCATTTTTGTCTGGTCTTCCTTTTCTCTTACCGTTACTTTGTCTGATTGTACCAATATTCCATCTTCCGTCTGTACCACAGATAAGGGGGTTTTATGTTCAAAAGTACATGTATGTTTGATCTCGTCGTACTTACCCTTTTCCAGGTTCTGTAAGCAGTCTGTCATACTTACATCTGTTGTGCACATGTTTATGTCAATAATGTCTTTGTCATTTACTTCTTGTTTACAATGTAAAGTGTTCCATTGGTGGTTTTCGTCCCTGGTTATATAGCTGTTTGTGGGTACATTTACCTGGTATCCCCTGTATGATACCGGTACATATAGTTGCACTTCTTTTACTCCCTTATATACATACAAGGTCAAGGTACATTCTACTCCATTTGTCACTTTGTCGCATGTGTCGATCTTGTATCTTTCATCTTCAAAGTCTTCTACACAAGTGGACTGCTGTAAGTACCATAAGGCTTCCGGTGTAAGTCTATAAGCTGTCAAGTTGTCAAGTAAGTACGCGTAATTTTGTACCACTTTTCTGAAATCGCTTAGAATTTCTCTTATTCTAAATAGGTTTATGATAAGTAACTCATACTCTGAGTCACCTGACTCTGTAGTTATCATTTGCTCCTTAGTCCTAGTTAAGTCTATTAGGCCTATGGTTGTTGTAAGGTCGTTGGCGTATGCTTTAATAAAGTCCTTACTTATTCCAGGCATAGTTTGCTGGCAACTAAATTCAGCTTTAGTGTTGGCACCCTGTTTTGTATAACTCAACAGCATGGCTAGCTCGGTGGTTATTTTGGCGTACTCTTTAATAATAAAGTTTACGTGGCGTTTAACATATACTCCTTCCTTTACATCTTGCGTAATTATCTTCATAGTATTGAGCTTAGTTATTTCAGTGTTTGAAAGCAAAAGCTCTGCGGTGGCTTCCGCTAAACTAAACCCAATGTTAGCAACCAATTTGGTTTTCTGAATTTTCGTTAGGCTGGCAACCTTGATTGTTTTTAATTTTACCAAGAAACCTAACCCTGTTTCATTCCCTTTGACTTCATTTCCTTTAATTATTCTCAGTGTTAATGAGAAAATGATAACCCAAATGATTATTCTTAACAAAAGCGTCATTATCGTTTCAGACTGGCATGAGCGGCAAGCAGAAAGAGGGGGGTGTCAAAATTAAGGTAAACTCAAAAGATTTGGATGGAACCCGTTGTAATTTGTAAAATGTAAAAAGGTTCTCACCATAAAATTTGTCTTTTTCAGGGTTGAAGTTTGCCGGAGGTTGGGGAAAGTTCCCCAAAAAAATTCCTGAAATAAAAATTAATGTAAGTTTTACGTCGTCTTTTCTACTGTTTTCTATTTTTTTATATTCTATGGTGCCTCCCGTTGCTCCGCTCAATTAGCTTTTGTAAATCGATTGACTCGACTGGCGTGGGTCGTGTTACACTTGTTGCTTTCAGTTGTGGGAAATCCGCCATATTGGGCGTTCAAGCAGTGAATCAAAATTTGACGGAGGATGAAAAAATGTTGAGTTAGTGTTAATCGAAAGTGAAAATATGGCTATTCATGAGTTTCCTCCGTAGTTTTCTAACAGGTATGTGTGTTTTTTAAGATTTCCACTGAATTTTTGTCATCTTTATCGCCATTTTTGCCCTGTTTGTTGCCGGCTTCATTATCAATTTTTTGCGTAAGTCGTTTCGATAAAGTATCTAGAGTGTTTTACCCAAGTTAAATATGGAAGATGTCATAAAAAGATTGGGGTTCCTAAGTGAAGAATAAGAGATGTCATGAAAAGGTTGTGGAGAGTAAATACTCACACGTTTGCTCTGGCTGAATTTTTTAGAAGCGCTGCACAAATGTCGCGCAGGCGCCTTGATTGTTGTCAGACCTTAAAATTTAAAGTAAATATTAGTTTTTCAAAGAGAAAGCGTTTGAATTTTTCTTTACTTTATGATTACGCTATTTAGCCATTCAAAGAGTAATTCGATTGGTACAGTTAGTAGCTATGTCCATTATGCTGCCTGTTCGTTATTCAGAAGAGGTAGCGATAATAAACAAAAGCCGCCAACCGCAATTCCGGTTTCTTCATGTAGTCGGTGCTCCGCCCACGCGTTAGGTACGTTCCGTGAGCGGGAGAGCGACGTTCCGCGTCCCTCCCATACAGTTAAGGGCGCGGAACGCGCCCGACCCCTCAAAGAAAGCAAGCGTCTTTTGAGGTCTTAAGCTGCCTTCTTGTTGCGTAGTTGTTTTGAAGACGGCAGGTTGTCGCCGAAGGTGTAGATAAAAAAACTTGGTTAGGTATCGTTTAAAATCAGGTTTGACGTCAATACCCACCGGATGCTTTCCAAAATTTTTGAACCCATCAAGCGGGATATTAACTACAACCCTGCCTTCCATTATTTTAGTATAGTAGTTTTTCGTTTCGGCCGTTTTAACGTATCCGAATCGATCCGTACTGTGGTAATTGACCCGATCCGTAGTACCGTAAAATTTTCGGATCCGGCACGGATCCGTTCGCCGCCTTGGTTATTTCAACTCCGGTTTCTAATTTTATTTTAGATTCTGATTCTACATGCATTTACCTATCTATTCTGCTAAAAATTTCAATCGGAGCTCTTTTGGAACTATTAAATTTTTGATTTTTAACTTACTCCGTATTTTGATAAAGCGACCGTACCGTCATTGGTATTTTTACCGTCATATTTTTTACATAGTGATACTGGTACCTACTTATAAGTTACTTTAGTAATTAAATATTTTACCCTGTTTCTAGTGTGGGGATGTCGTTCCTTCCAAGATGTGGGAATCGCCTGGTGTAGTCCCTTCTTGCTGTGCGGAACTCTTCTATGGCTACACTGATGAGTCGCCCCGCTCTTCGCAGGTAAGCTGTTGTAACGGATCCATCTCTGTTTCTCAGTATCTTGTCTGCATTCGGGCCGTCGTAAGTTCTCCATTTGCTAAAATATGAGTTCACAGGTAGGCTGTACAGGTATCCTTCTGTTGGCACGATTCCAAAGTTGAAGACTGAGACGTGTGCCATGAGGATCCGGGTAATCAGTTTTGTCCTATGTAGTGCATTCAGGTACCCAGGTAGATCTGTTGTGTGATCTGTCCTTGGTACAGGGGCTAGGATCATGAAGCAGTAGTTGTACTCGTTCTGAAGTTGTTGTACTCCCTCCAGGTATCCTCTCACCATGGATGTCATTTCCTCCTTGCAGTTCGTGTCATGACACTCGAAAAATTCGAGGAAAACCGGTTCAACCAGGTTTCCTCGAAGACATTCCAGCATCAGGCGGCAGTGGCTAAAATAGTCCACTGAGCTGAGCACACTGACTTCTCCTCTCTTGAAATGGATCGGTACTCTTCCCATGCTACCTGTTGCATATGTTACTCCTGTTCTTTGGTCGCTTATGTTGTAGATTTTGTATCGGTCCATGTATGGTGTGTTTCCCCACATTTTCTCCTTTACTCCAATCAGAGTGGCTGCAAACATGCTCATGACTGTCGGTGTAGCATGTTGTATGATGTTTGCTGAGTGGCTCTGCGTAACCATTCTGCTTACGCAATCTAGTCTTTCCATGTGGCACTCGCTATCTTGGCATTTGACACAGAAGGGGGTGTGATCTCCTAAAGATGTTGGTGTGTTGGGTAGGTCTTGTCTCAACCAGTGTACCTCCTGTACCATGGGCTCATAGTTATGGCACTCTTCTACTATTGTGTTCTGGTTTATTTCTATATTTAGTTTTCGTAGCATTCTTGGTATTGGCTGTAGGTGGAACTCGTCAAATTTTTCATCGTCTATGTTTTCAACCACTAGAGTGATGAATGTGTTGTCTCCCTCTGGTGCATGTTCATATAATCTACGGAAGGCTTTGTCGTAAGGAAAGAAACCATAATGACTGTTCCAATTTCTGCTGAAGAACATGGCTCTTGTCGTATGCATTCCTATTATGCTGTATTCTTGCTCTCTAATTTTTCTATAGAGTCTCTCTAGGGTTCCATAATTAAGGCTGTCAGTAATTTGATTTATGTGATACAAATTTATGTGCGAGATGTATAGATGCAGTTGTGACAGCGTAACTTTGTTGCATTCTGGTTCTTTGCACCTCATTGAAATATGTCGTTTGGCCCAATGATATTCCAGGTTTTCTTCCCCTAATGGGAGCTGACAGCTGAAACACAATAATTCTGGGGTATTGCTGGTATGATCTGTTCTCAGATGAAAGAAATTCTCTAATGCATGGTTGAAATATTGGTCGCATGTGGTCTGGTAACAGGGATGAACCATTTTATTTTTCAGATTTTTGTTTATTACTCTCATGTCAAGAAGGGTCTTTACTTGTGAGTCCCTGCTACTGTTTTCGTCAATCATATGGCCATGGCAGCTTCTAACATGTTCAAGTGCTTCCCTCTTGGTTAGATCATTTCTGTCTTCAATTTCGCATATTGTACAGATCCAGTATCTACGGCTTACTGGTTTGCACAGGCAGCTCATCATTAAAAAATTTAGTTGTTTCAAGTAAACCTTCGTTTCCCTGTTGACTGCCAGGAATTTTTCTTGACTAAACATTCCTGGTCCTCTTTGTAGGGTTCCTGGTTGTCTCTCCTGTGCTGCTAATCCTGGATGCAGTGTTCCTGACGTGCCTGGCCGCGGTTCCTCATCGTCCAGCTCAATTACTCCTTCATTCCTCCTCGGCTGTGTTCCTGCAGGTAAGTGTTCTCTCATTTCCCATGGGTGACTTGTACTTGGTTCTTGGTCCATGGGTCGGTCTACTTGTGTGTTGTATTCTCTATTTATTCTGTCTTGAGCATTGATCCTGTCTTGAATATTGAGATTTCTAAGGCTTCTGTCTCTTGCTATTTGCCAGACCGATCTCCCTTTGTCTGATGACGCTGCATCGTTACTTATTTTTATTGTGAGGGTTTCCCTTTCATTTATCCTATCTAATGGCATTTCTTCATTTTCGCTATCCGAGCTTTCAAAAAGTCTTTGTCTTAAGTCAGCTGTCTTGTTTCTCTGTTCCTCTTGTAGTCTCTGTTTTGCTATTCTCTTCCTTGCTGCATTTATTTCTTTTTCTATTCTTTTCTTTCTGGCCTCTTCTTCAGTTTCTTTCTGTGTTGCTTGTTCTTCATTTTTCCGACTTTCTGTGTTTTGCTCTTCCAAATTTCGAGTTTCAGTTTCTGGATTGAATGTTACAGATTTTTTCGATTTTTCACTTATTCCATTTCCTATTCCATTTTGACCATTTCCTATTCCATTCTGAGTTTCTTTTGTTCTTGGTTCTTCTTCCATTCTCGGTTCTTTTTCCAGGCTTTCCTCCTGTTCTCTCAAATTTTCTCTTTGTTCTCTCGAGTGTTCTCCTTGTTCTCTCAACATTGGACTCTCTAGCTGTCTTGGTTCTTCTGCCATTGGTTCTTCTCCCATTGGTTCTTCTCCCATTTGTTCTTCAGGTTTATCATGTTCTCTTTCTTCTTCCTGTTCATTTTGTTTTTCTCTCTCTTCCGTAGTGTTTTCGCCTGATCTTTCTTCCTCTGTACTTGCAACTTCTATTTCTCGCTCCTCATTACCTAAATTTTCTTCATTTATTTCAGCTGGTACCGCTTCAGCTGGAGTTGCTTCGAGTTCCTGTTCCTTCTCAGTCGCCTGCTGACTTTGTTCCTCCTGGGCCGGAGGCTCTTTCTGCAATGCCTGATCTTCCTGTGATTCCTGAGGCTGTGGCTGCTCCGACTGATCCTGATGCTGATCCTGAGGTTCTGCCTGCCCTTCAGATGACAGCCCTTCAGATGACAGCCCTTCCGATGGAGAGTGTGTTCCTGTCTTCATCTCTGGTTCTGTTATCTTCCTTGGAGCCTTTTCCTTCTCCAGCGTCCGCTCAGGTAAGAGGCCATTGTTTTTCTGCTGCTGTCTTCCTCTTAAAATCCCGTCTAAAATTTGTTTTGTCATTTCATCCTGTTTCTTCCTTCCTTCGGCTTTCCTTTCCTGATTTTGTATCTCTCTCTCTAATTTCTTTATTTCTTCCTGAATCCGGTTTTGCATTATTCTCTCTTTGTCTTTGTTTATCTCTTCCATTAATCGCTTTTCCTCCTCCATTTTCTGTGCCAGTGATTTGCGAATTTTTTCTATTTCCTCTGCTTCCAATGATTCTAGATACCGTTTTTTATAGTTCAGGAATTCAGTTTGCAATTGTGTTTCATTTATTTTCGGGTTGATTATCTTCAAGTTCTGTATTTCTTTCTCCTTTAGCTTCCTCACCTTGATTGTGACGGGGCGTAATTTGGCTTTCTTTATTACCTGTTCTTCTTCTTTTTCTTGAGTTGTACTGTCTACCAATACTGGCGTTGTTTCCTCTTCGGCCTGTAGTCCTACTGATTTTCTCTTGGTTTTTCTTTGCTCTTTCTTTACCTCCTTTTCCTTTTCCTCCTGATTTCCTTGTTCTATCATTTTTGTGATTCCTTCTATTGTCTCCTCTTCTTCTTTGTCTGACTCTATTTCTATAACTCTTTCTCCACCTGAGTCTTCTTCGCTTTCTTCTGTGTCTGGCTCGGTATAATCTATTTTCTTTCTTTTTCTTTTGGGGAGAAAGATTGGCTGTAATTTCCTCACTAAGCCTTTGATTCTCTGGTTCAGGTTTTTTCCTGTTGTACCCGTTTGTTTGCCAATCTCTGTTCTTAAAATGGCACTGAGTCTTTTTTCATCTATTCTCATTTCCTGTCTGCATTCTCCCAGGAATTCTGGCTCGTCATTCATTTCGTCTGTGCTCGTCTCTTCTATATTAGACTCTGTGCTCTGCATGCTCTGAGTTGTACTCTGCGGTCGTGTATGAATGTCTTCCACATTTAATGTGGTGAGGTCGTCTGTTTGCGGTTCTCCTTCGTCTGCTTGGTCTGTCTCCATTTTAGATTCTTCTTCTCCGCTTCTTGTGGGGAGCAAGAAAAAACTCGTTATTGAGATTTATGGGGAAAGCTAGGGGGGGGCTCTCTACAAATTAATTCTCAGATTTCCCCGTCCCTTATTTTTTACCAGGTACATCGTGACTCGATTAACAATTCTGGAATTTCTACTTGTTTATGAATTGCATAGCCATTTTTTGTGACTTTTTCTAGGCTTTCTCCCACTTCTATAAATAATGGATCCATACGGTTTGCATTTTCTAAAAGTAAAGCATTCACCATGGCTTGGCTCTGGAGGTTTTCAGGGCTCAAAAACTCACATTTTCCGTCTCCGATTCTATGCCTTGAGTGGGAATTGTTACACGGGACCAAGTATACCTGTGTCCTGGGTTTTATTGCTTTTACTGAGTTTTTGTTTATGAAGCTTGAAATATTATAATTGTAAATTTCTACTGGATTTTCCACTGTTGTCCCAGTTTTCCGCCCAAAATGAAAAATCTCGATATTAAGGAAGTTGCCTCTATTGCCTTTTGCCATGGTAAAGAAAATTAGTTGGTCCAAATTTGTTGCCATTGTCCAGAAATGATTTCATGTGGAGGGATTTCTCAGTCCTTCCACTTGAATTGTAATTCTTAACATTCTAAAATTTTCCAAGTAATAATAGAGAAAAATAAAGATCGAAAAGAAGATGAACAGTGATTCACAGTACATTTTGGCCAAAAGAAAAGTTAATCTTCCAAAATTATTTCGTCCCATTTCCCCAAAATAATTCTGAACCCTTCTATTAGGTTGTCCAAATTTTCTTGCTCTCTGGAGGTCAAAAGGGGGCTTAATCTCCCATTTTCCATTATAGTTAGTAAATCTTTCAAATCATGTTTTGAGATTAGGTCAGGAAAAAGGGGGGCTACAGCATGCCATTCTGCTTCATTTAGGGGATTATCCATTTGCATAATTTTTTCCTTACCTTCTTTTATGTTTCTAGGCTTCTGCACAGCGCTTTGTGACCTGATGGATGATCGTCTGCTTCCACCTGGGCTTCATGTCTGTCGTGTTCGTGCTATCATCGTAGTCCTCATTCTCCCTTACCACAGGCCAGCCTTCCTCAACACAGCCTTATCTCTCAGGTATGTTTTTAACACTCACCCTTTTCTCTTTCTCTCTTTTCTCTCCCAGAGTTCTGGTGTCTCTTTGGTCTTTATATGTACCTTTTTCTCCTGTACGTCCTCTGTTTAGATCTGTGACTTTACCTTATTGGTCTTTCCTGTCTCGAAAAAGATAATCTCAATCTCTGTCCTGTCCTTTATCTTATCTCTCTTTTCCTAATAAGTCTGTGTTGTTGCCTGGAAGTTTTTCGCTTGATGGGCTGCAGGCAGGTCTTATATGCAGATAAATTTTCTGACAAAAGGCTCGATTTTGCACAAGGTGATGGGGGGGTGTTTTACATCATAATGAGAAAATCATCCCATTCTTCTTGGCTCCAGTCTCTGATTCCACTATCTGAGCTCGTATCCGAAAAATCGTCATCATCAGAAAAACTGGGAGAAGCCAAATCTGGAATTTCCATGGGACCGTTGAAAGCTTCCAAGGCCACATCCAAAGCCACCAATTCTATTACTCTTACATCCCCCAATCGCATAGATTCAGGTACTTTCTTTTTTGAGACCTTGAAAAAGCAAGGAAGAAGCTCGTGCCCTCGCTTTCCATGAAAATAGTTGCTCAATTTTTTGAGTTTGTTAAGTAACCTTTCAGAGGGCAGTTCATTCTTTTTGCTCAGAAGAGATATTTGGGAGATGTGGAATAGTTTTGTGGCCGAGAGGTTTAGAAAAGACTTGTCATCATCAAAAACATGGTGCAAACCTTCCTCCAAATCGGCTTTGAAAGTAGGCAGATTCACTGGGTTCCATTTGGATTCCGGGCTTTGAGACAAAACACACCATCCTGCATTTTTAAACCAGAATTTTTCTTCCTCATCTCTGACCAATCTGATTTTGGGTGTGACTCTGTCACACCAATAAAAATAATTAATGCCCGGTACCAAAGTTATCCAGCCAATTTGCTTACCTTTCTGTTCGACAATTACTTTAGCATTTTCTGCATCAGTGTCTACCAAAATTGCAAAAGAGTTTACACAGGTGTATAGTTGCTTTTGGCAATAGGCACAAAATCCCCAAGTTCCAGCCTTTCTGTGTTCTATACCCTCATAAGTAAAAACTAAATTTTCGATGTTGTTTTGCTCATCCAGGGCCATCTGGCACTCCTCCCCTTACACAGAAACTTTCGAAGACAGACAAAAAAAAATAATTATCTTCTCAAATTTCTCAAAAACAACTCTCTTGTTCTTCTTTGTGCCAAAATTCTTTCCAACTGGGGAATTATTGCATCTAGGGCAGGTTTTATATCCAAATCCTCACCACTTTCTAATTTGTCTTTTAACAGGCGTATAAAGGATGCTAACTCATCTGCATTATCAAAATTAAGTTGTAATACAGGAAAAATTGCAGACATGTCCATTTTAATTTGCACCAAAATTACGAATGATTCACATCAAAATACACTGACCGCGTACCTATGCTTGCCGCGTATTCCAGATTTCGAATGTGAGACAGAATTTGTGCTCTTTCTTGCAAATTTACTGTTTGCCTCAACTGTTGTCTCAAAAACACTGTAAAAAGGAAAAGTATTTGCATGCTCGGAAAAATTACCAGTGTTCTCTCATTGTTCCTTCTCCCTGAAGGATGCATTTCCAGTTCTATACAATATATTCCGCTTCAGCCTTGCCTTCTGTGTTGTGGGACATGAATTAATTGCCTTCTTACCACGGTTCTTACTAGTGACACGTGCAATCTTTGGTAGCCTTCCAGTGCTACAGACAAGTCTTCATCACACACAATATAATAAGGGTTAAAAAAGTCAAACAAATCATTTTCTAAAATTACTTCCTTTAGATCATTTATAATGTGGCGAAAGGTGAAGGTAGTATGATTGCACGGAAATTGTTGAGTTTCTCTAAAATATCGCTGAAGCGGAGCATTAGGTATGAACCGGAAAATGTCGGTATCAGGGTTAAGGATCATTATTTAATCCTCTCGGACTGTATCGCGCATCTGCATAGGGGAAACAAACATTATAGGCCTGTTATCTAAGGTCCTTCTCAAGGAATTGCGAATCATTTCTAAAGTGCGTTGCAGTTCAGGAGTTTTTGCTTCCGTATCCATCAGAATTTCCAAAAGTTCCCTTGTTCTTTCTTCACTCAAGTTAATTGAAATGTTCATTTGCACAATTTGCCGTGAATTCAAGAGGGGGCTTAAGGGGGGTAACATTTTTTTTAAAAAAAATCGAGCCTCACTTAGGTAACACTTTTGCTTTCTGCAACAGCACAAACTGTAGTCTCTACCGTGGCTTCCTTCCTACTGCTGTACTGTGTACTTACCGAGAGTGTTCCCCTCCGTGTCTGGCTCCCTTTCTACAAGAAAAATGATTACCCCTAAATAAGAAGCAGGGTGGATGAAATAGAAATGGAAGCGAGTTGGGTTGTGGGGGGGGGGGGTTCTCGGCCCAAAAGTTTCCCTAATATATCTTGGTGAAGGAAGGGGGGGGGGGGGAATTTGTTTTTTTTGGTTGTAAATGATTTTTCTAAACTACATTTTCCTTTCGGGATTTGTTTCCTTTCTGGCGCAGACCTGGACCACTTTTTCTCCTTCTTCCGCAGTGGATGGGATTTCTGTGCAGTTTCCGCAAATCTGCAAAAGGTAGGAAAGATCGCTATTTTTATTTAAAACGTACTCTTCTACCTGATCTCAGAAGCATCTCTTTTTCATCTTCATCTGTACTCGTGTCACTGTCTTGTAGGTTCCAGTTTTCCTCCAGTGACTTTTTCTTTGTGCCTTCTGACTTTCTTTCTGTATTTTCAGTATTTGTGTTCTCTTTAACTTGTGTACTTTCCGTACTGGTTCCTGGTTTTTCCTCATCTTTATCTAGCCGCTCTTCAGACGGGTTTATCTCAGCCATATTTTCTGGTGGCCTTTTTTTCTTCTTATTTTTCTTTCTTCTTTTTCCCCTTCTTCCACTCCCCTTATTGCATGTGTTATTTTCTCTCTCATTTTGGTCATTGTTTCTTTCTGACTCTCCTTCTTTCTTATCTCTTTCTTGGTGGGTCTCAGAACTGATCTCTTTTAGACACAAGCCAGAGGGTCCTTCTCCTGGATCTTCTATATCCGAGTCTTCCTCTTCGCTGTCTCTATCATTATTTCCCAGTTCAATCCCCCTTGGTATCTCTAATGGATCGATACGCAATATATCATCATAATCATGAGTCATGAGGTCCTTAAAATCATGAATTAAAATCTTTTTAATTCTTGGTGGTAAATCATTGAATTCTGGGTCTGTCCCTTTGTATAGTTTAATATCATCCATACTAATGAGCGTTCTAAAATTATCCGCTAACCGCTGAATTAGTACAGTAGTATAAAATACTTTAACGATTACATGCGGGGAGGGGGAAAACTTCGTTCTGAGGGGTCTCGGTGCCCCTTGTACATAAGAGCGGTCATATACAAATACTATATCGTCTCTTTTGAACTTTTTCTCTATCCTATTTTCGTTCAAGTTCTCATGCTCTTTCTCTCTCTTGCTTTTAATTGTTTCTCTCGCTATTTCCGTAATGGATTGTATTTCATCTGAAATCTTGTACAGCTGGGCACGATTATTACGTATGGAATGGTGTACGGGTACCATTTGCTCTGAGTCTAGAAAACATTTCGACATATTCCCCTCTCCATAGAGCATAACGGCCGGTTTAAATCCGGTTCGTGTCGACACGGTATGGTTTAGTATAGTGCTGACCAGTAGGGGTAGGTTCTCCCAGTTTAATGATTTACTAGAACTGGTTGCCAAAATCTTTTTGAAAATAGTCTTTATTATATGGACCTCTTTTTCTATAAAACCGCGTGCTGTAGGCTTGTGTACGGATGTGTTTAGTACTTCAATTTTCAATTCCGCTAAAAGGCCTAAAAATTCACCTTGTCTGAAGCACGGCCCGTTGTCCGTATGTAAACGTTTCACATTGTACTGTTGAAAAATGCCGTATTTACACGCACGGTTTACTTCCCCAGCTGTCTTTCCCTTTAATGGAAAAAGTAGTACAAAATCTGTTAGGGCATCTTTGGCTACTAAAATATTCTGAAAGCCTCCAGATTTATTCAAATTTTCAATTAAATCTAAACTTATTTCTTCCATAGGAAAATCTGGTAAAGGATAGGTTCCCACCTTTGCTTTTCTGGAGGATCCATGCATTAGGAAACAAGAATAGCATTTAGAAGTGAAACTTCTTACCTGTGTATACATTTTTCTAAAATAGTAAGATTGTAAATTTTTTAACATTTTTCCTGTGCCGAGATGTCCTAACAGATGTGTATATGCCAATAGTACGCCTATTAGTTTATCCGGAACGTATATTTTTAGCCCATTGTGCTCATACATGAGCAAATCTAACACTAAAGCGTATGTTTGTACTTTCCCTTTAGCATCATTATACGTGTATATAAAATCCTTGGAACCCAGACATTTTATGTAAATTTTGGAGAATTGCTTTTTCTGCTCAGCAATTATTATATCTCTGCTAAATTTTGCTTTGAGGATCTCTAAGGGGGTGACCACATCTCTAATGTTATCGATGCCTGCCGATAACGCTTTACTTATCTGTAAAACTGTAGGACCATCATTCACTGTCAAATACTCAGGATTATTCTGGCAAAAGGCATCCCACTCGGCTAAGGTGAAATCCCTTTTTGGCAGCATGTCATAAAAATCTTCTATTTTTATATTCTTCAGGCTTAATCTCTGTAAGTCTCCCTTTGGCATTCCCTGTCTACTTAAATAATCCGCCAGATTATCGCTGGTGCGGATAAAGTGAAGGGAAAGCAAAGGAAAATCATATATTAATTTCATTCGCTTATACTCTTCCACCTCTTTTGCTTGCTACAAAGCAAAAGCGCAGTCTGAGCTGAGTACCTTTCCCAGGGTGACTTCTATCCTAGTACTATTCTAAGCTATTCTATAAATTTTCTTACCCACTTTCAATACTTGGAAGACACTGAACACTGATAAAAATACACTTACTCCGCTGATGATCTGCTGACGATAGAGAAGAGAAAACTTATTATATTTCCATTTTCATGATGATATGTTACTGTATTACCGTACTATTTACATATTTACATATGTACAGAGATAGTGTAAAATAAATGTTGCTGAACTTCCATACGTACTGAATATACTCCCTTTTAAAACTCAAAAATTTAGCATTTGTTCCCAGTTGCCATGAGAAGAAAAAAAATTTTTTTAAGAAAAATTAACAAAGTTATCACAGTCCTTTTCATTTCACAGCGCTCAGGTTGCATTTTTGTTTATTTTTCAATTGATTTGTAAAGATTATGGAACCTTAGAGGGCAATTCCATAACCTTTCACAATTTACTTTTCGCTACTTTTAACCATGAGTCCATGGTCGAGCTCACTTTCTTAAAGAAAATGACACTCATTGTCCTTCTAGCTGCAGAGCTACCTGGGATTATCTCTCTTTCCGCACATCCGACGGCGTAATTTTCACTGTTTTTCTTTTACTGCGCCACTGTGCCTGCCAGCACAGGCATTTTTAGAGCTTTTCACTTAGAACTTTCACTTCTTGAAAATGAGCAAACAAGAAATCATGCCTTTTGCATTTCTTGTGTAAATTGGTGAGGAAGTTGGTTGATGGACTGTTGGTGGATTATTGATTAGCGGAACTTACCAGCGGACCTCCCCAAAATACAGATTGCTGTGTGGACCATACATGGTCTATAAGTTGTCGCAAACGTTAGGTGGGCTCATGAACACTGTACGACCAGATACAGTTTCTATGTAACCAGACCGAATTGTATTGCTTTTTCAAAGGACTTTCACTCTTTCACTGATACACAATACTGATGAACAACAATAAATGACACATTAGATACATATACAGACTAAAATCACTTGCCATTGATTTTAGTCTGTACTCTTGCCAGTTATGTACATTGCCCATATGAGAACAAAAAAATTAAGCTGCTAACGAGGGGCCTTAAAACTAACGATTGGTACTTAATCTTAATCTATGATATTAATCTAATTCTAATTCTAATTCTAATTTGTAACTCTTAACAGGCTCTGGAAAAGTCACCCTGCCCATGCTTCCCAGAGTTCACTTTTCATTCCCTCTGATCACATGAGTACTGCTCACTACGTATGTAAAATGTAGTTTACAGTAGCCTGACTGTACATTAAGCCAACTCACTGAGTTGACCGACAGGTGACCCAGTCGATAGCGATCATATTGTAGGATCACTCCCACATACAACCGACGGTCTGATCCAGTGGGACTTAGCTATCCCATTCCTGAACTTTGACCGTTTTCACCCATCTTGCCTGTTCGGGCCGATTCCATTTTCCAGATGGAATTGTCTAACACTGCCCTAGGTGTGGACTGTCATCCACGTACCACTGCCAGCCACTTACTTTCTCTTTTTCCTATAACGGAATCTCTGTCCCTCCTTCAAGCCGAATTTTTAAAGGGGGGTAAGAAAAAGAAAGCAGATCGACCGCCAGCCGACTAGGAGATAGCTCGGTGCCATGTTTATTCATGACTTAGGTACACGGGGGCCTTCAGCTAGGTATACTCTCCCCTGCGCTATAAGAAGTATTTTACGTGCCTCAGATCCTTGCGGATCCACCGTCTCCTGTTGTGGGCGCCCGTACTGTGAGCTCACCACATTAGGCACCCACCTTCTTATTTTGACACAGCTGTCACCTATTTTTTGATGAAAAAGATAATACAATACTCTACTATCCGTAAGGAGTATTGTTTTTGAGCCAGAGACATATTTTTGAAAACTTTCTAAGGCCACTAAAATGGCAAACCCTTCTAGGTCTAAAATTGGCCTGTCTTTAAATTTATCCCCACAGGATTTGGCTAAAAAGGCAATTATCTGTACCTTCCCTCTAATGCTTTCGATAGAAAATTCTAAATTTTTATTATGAAAAAGGGGAAGAAAAACCAATTCTCCGTCGACTCTGTATACGCCCAGTACAATGGGAGGTTTACTTTTCTCATAAGTCTCGCTTATCTTAATGCACGGCTGCTCCCTGTGTTCTTCCAGGCTGCTTAGCAAAATAATACAGCGATGTAAAGCTTGTGCCAGCGCGCGTATGATAATGAAATCTTTGTCTGGAAAATGTAATCCTCTTCTGTACTCTTCTAAAAATTTTCTGTACTCTGTATGATTGTTGTCAAAAATTTGATCTTTTAATCGTATGCCTAGTATACCTTTCTTTAGCTCTTGTACCACCATTTCCCTGTACTCATTTATGTTCTCTTTAACCTGTCCTCCGTATAGTGCTAAAGTTGAAGCAGTTGCCCAGTAAAGTGAATCTTTTATATTTTCTCTGGTGTATCCAAGGTATTTTTCTCTGGCATTCACTACCGGTGGCAGGGTTCTGCGTACAGTTGGCGTGGGTATTTTAATTGGCAAACTAGTGTACAGTTGGCAGGGTTCATATGGCAATTCTTTATCATAAATGTATCTATGCGTGGGATCATCTAGATCAAGGCAATTTGGCAATATTTTCTCCCCTTTCTTTCCATCCTTTCTCTGTAAAAGCACTGCTCCCAAACTTCCTGTACTTGTACTCGCATCTACAAAAATGTACTTTGTGGCTGCCGGATCAACTAAGTTGCAAAAAAGGGGCTCACTCAATAGCATTTGTTTAATCCGTTCGAAAGCTTTTACATGTTTTTCATTTGGTAAAAAATGAACATTTTTGCTGGAACTGGTTAGGGGGGTTAGAATCTGCAGTTCCTCTATTACTTTGAATGGGATCACTCTTCTTATACTGTTAACCAGCCCTATAAAAGCACGGGTTTCCTTTTTTGAGGAGGGAAATTTGGCATTTCTAATTTTCTCCATGCGACGAGGGTCCGGAATTACAAAATCATGGCTGACTATCCATCCTAAGAAAAGAATTTTATTTTTTGCAAATTCGCTCTTATTTATGGACAATTTTACATTATGAAAATTTAATCGCTTGACTATTCGTTCAAGACATTCAAAGTGAAATTTTAAAGTCTCTTCGTAAGTTTTGAAAAGTTTTGTAGAACAAATAATATCGTCAAGATAGCTCAAACAGAATTTTAGCTGGTCCCTCGTCATTTTTACTTTATTTTCTGACTCGTAAATTACATTTCCCTTCTCATCATACTCTGGCTCACAATGTAATATGCGATCAATGGCATCTATAAAATATGCTGGGCTACAAGCGGCTCCTGTAGGCAGGCTTAACCAGTAGTACTTACCTATTGGAGTCAAAAAGGCTGTGAGGGGCCTAGACTCCTCATCTATCCTAAGTGCTAGGTAGGCGTACTTAAGATCTAAGGCTGAGTACAGTGCACAGTTATGTAAGGATTGCAGGCTGGCATTTACATCCGGCAGTATGGCAGGGGGAGACTGTATTACATTTGTAAGGGGGGAAAAATCGATAACTAGTCTAGCCATATCTGTAAGCTTCTTCCTTGGTACAAGATACGTACTCATCCCGTATAAATGTTGGTTAGAACCCGCCGGCGCACGCATGACATAGTTAAATTTTATAAAATGATCTAACAGTTCCTCAAGATATCTCGTATCTTGGGGGCTTAAATGGTAAATTCTTTTATGGCGCGGTAAAGTTTCTCCCGGTATCAATCTTAATGAAGTATAACCCAAGGTTTTTGAAACATCACCAGCGTCTAGGCTGTGTAGAGCGACAGTATTTGGATATTTTTCGAGAAAAATGTTTTTCAAAAAAGGTCTAATATGAGGCTCAAAATTTTGCAAATTCATTGCTTCTTCTGCAGTTTTGTAAATCATTGTTGGCACTTCTAACCCTGTGTCCAGTGTTGAAGCATTTATTTCAGCTGTGCCTGTATACGTCTCTTTGTTTACTGATAAAATTTCGTCCTTTTTTAATTTTTTTCCATTTTCCAGGTGTATGTGATCCTCATCAGCTTCCACTGAGTCTGAGTTCACTGACACCTGGTTCACCTGGATTACTGGTAAGTCATTATCATAGCCTGGATTAGTTGGCAAAATTTCCTGGACAATTGGATATTTTTTGGTCAATCTGTAGATTTGTTGTTTAGTCCCGTCATTAATTGCAACAGCCAAATGGCTTCCCAAAACTTCAAAAGTGGCACTGATCCTTCCTTTTTCATGTGTTCCCTTCAAGTTTGTTACAGCTGCATAAGCAATATAACCTTCTTCTCTAAAATGCAGTTCAGATCTTGAGGGCAGCACATGAATATTACTAAATTCTCTCGGAGTGATCAGTATCAAATCCTTTCTTAATACCTGTGCTGCTGCATTTAGCTGAAATTTAACTCTTTTCGTCTCATGTGGTCCCAATTCATATTTCCCTGTTACCGTATATAAATGTCTTGGGGCTTCATAGGCTACTTTTACTTGTTGCTCTTTGGGGTTCTTGAAAATTAACTCTGGTGAAGGGTCGTCTTTGCATCCTGTAAAAGCAAAAGTTGCCCAACCATCCTGTAACCCTTTATTTCCGAATAGAAAATTTGGGATTCCAGATTTCAAATCTTCTATAATTGTCAAGATTGTAATAAATGGAGGTCCATATTTTGTTGGCTTTACTAAGCAGCTAAAACTGCCCAAAATTTTAACTGGATGATTAGAGAAGGTTTTAACCACTCCAAAATCTTTATTTTTTATCTCATATAGTCTCAAGGGGAAAAGTTTTTCAAATAAGCTTCTTTGAATTAAATTCAAATCGCTACCCTGGTCAACACATACCATAACTCGTTCTTGTCCCACGTACAAAGGAAAATACGTTTTTCGTTCACTCCCCCATGAGGCTATCTCATTATTTTCTGCGATGCATTTACGCATAGGCTGGCAATTGACCATGTAAGCTGTGGCAGAAATATCTGAATTTTGGGCTAACTCAATTAGATTTATTTGAGTTTTTGTCAGAGTTGTAATTTTTTCTTGTGCAGTTTTTGGTTTGGTTTTGGGCATTTTTCTCTCTGACTTCTCTTGGTCTGTATTCTTATCCGATATGCCAGCCTCTATTTTTTGCTAATTTTTTCGATTACTGAAAATGCCATGGGGGGTTCGAAACGGACAATAAACTTCTGGGTGATGCAAGCGTACCTGTATACTCTGTGGACATTTTCCGCAAACACCCATAGTGGGGATAATCTGTTTAATAGTTCCGCTATCATCCCGTATATTCCGGCAATCAGTAGCTTTGTGATTTTTGTACCCACAAAGCGAGCAGTTTAAGTTGCTTTTCTGCTGAAAATTAGTCCGCTTTCCATTTCTGCTGCTATTATTAAAGTTGGTCGGCCGACCAGAGGAATTCCCTCTAGAGGAAAAGTTTCCCTTATATTGGCGGGGGGGGAAGTTGCTCCTGTTCCCAAAATTGCCTTTTCCTCTCGTATTTAGCGGAACAAAGTTGGCGCTCCCTCTATTATAGGAGTTGAACTTGGGCTTATAGCTATTCCCATCATTTCTGTAAACTGCACTATTAAAAACCGGTTTGCTATTATTTGCAAACGTTTTGCCCTTAAAAGGTGTCTGGCTTCCTGCTTCTGCACCTGTTGTATTCATTGAAACTGCATAGGCACTGTAACTAGGCCTCTTAAAATTTTTGTAGCTACCTCGGGACTGGGGAGAGGGCTTTTTGCTTAAATTTTTCCCGAACCGACCCGGTTCTGTCCCATTGGACCTTATATCTTTGTCCATAATTGCCCTATGGCTGTTTAAAGCCCTAGTGAAGTATGAATAAGAGGGGGCCATTTGCAATCTTGCCGTCAGCGAATTATAGGCTGTACTGGCAGTAATCTGAGAGCTAGTAGGAAGGGCTCTTATCAAAGCTTGACAGGCCTCCAGATTATAGAAGGCTTGGCGGGACTCTCCAATAGGATATTGAGCGCTTGCGCGGTTCGCCCAAATCATAATCTGAGATTCTACCTTGGCCAAATTCATATTCTTGGTTGCCTTAAAGCTTTGTAACCTACTCTTAGCCTCTTCTACTGTAATGCGATCATCAAACCTCATGACTAGGTTGTGGTAGATATCGCTTAGGCTTTCCCCTTGATCTCTGCAATATGTAATAATCTCATGAGCTTCTCCTGTGGAAGCTAAAATCATTTTCTCAATAAATTCTTTTTCCGACAAACGGCACTGTTCTTGGGCCGTTCGTAAAACTGCAAAATATTCTATAATGTTGAGGTACCCATCTCGGGCAAAACCTCTAAACTTTCCCATTCCTGGAAAGGCTTTATTTGCTGCAGTAATTTTTGCCACATTTGTTAAAGTGGGGTGTGTTCCCCATTCAGTGGGGGGAGTGAAAGATGCGTTTATTTTATGCGAATCGAGTTCTTTATCTATGAGCGTTCTCTCAAATCTCACGTTATTTTCCTTAATTTTTTCATCCAGCTGATTACGTTCGAGTTCTAAAGCGTTTTTAAAATCGAGGCAGAATTCCCCTATACTTACCTCGTTCTCTTTAGCATTAGTCTTTTTAGCAAGGTTTGTCAGGTCGGTTAGATTTTTCAAGAGAAGACGACCTATTGGGTGGTTCCTAGTAACTTCATAGGCTTCTTCCATGGCTTGATCAGGGCCTAGTGAAAAGTCTCCATTGCTACCTAGATCCGGTATATGGTCATCATTTTCTCTTTCTACGTCTGCTGCTACCACTATTTCTTCAGTTCCCTGACTTGCCCCGCTCTCTCTACTACGGCTTCTCTTTCGGCCAAACATCTTGGAATCTAGTAATAGAACTCTTTTTAATTAAACTTGTCTCTCTTTCTTTCTATCTCTCTCCCCGATAAGTCTAACAGAAGGATCTCTCTCTATGAGAACTAAAGTATAACTTCCCTTCTGCACTTCTCCAAATAGTGGTTTTCAGGACGCCTTGTCCTGGTTTAACACTCAAAGTCCTGACGGACAGTTTTTTTCCAATGGGGAGATTAGAGAGGTTGTATTTTTTAAATATACTCTTCAACAGCTGATCGGTATTGCTCTCATCCAGGGGTTTGTCATCCCTTGGGATGAATTTACTCAATACCGACGGAATCTTGTTATATGTGTGTCGGGCTTCACGTACGACTCACTCCAGCTCGTAATATTTTTATGTCACAACTCTTTTTAAATGCTCGGGGTTTATTGGACCACGGGGCCCTTTCCTTTCTTACTTTTTGAAAAATAAAAAAGATTGCTAATCCGATAGATGCACCACGTGAACGGGGTGAGGGGTTAAGTTCTGGGTATATGGGGGAGAAACTGTGGTGTATTGCAGTGCTAGATAATCCCTGATTCCACGCTCAAGACACTGTCCCTTTAAGTATAAATTGTACTTATTTTCAGGCAGAGACTCGGCGGGAAACCTGGACTAAATCTCACCCCAAGACCTCACTCCTGCCTGCGCTTTTCCTCGATTCAAGAAATAAATCTGCCTACAAACAATCCGTAGTTTATGACAAAATAAATCCCCCAAACATGCGTACAGAAAAGCGGCTTTTCATTTGTTTTACACCTTTGAGATTTAGTTAATGTTGGTTCAGTTTTGTTTCAGAGAAAATCTTCACACATCTGCCACCTGCGGCTACGTATATCCTTTACTTTTCGGTGGCAGCGAATTTCAACGATTAACATAGACTAGACTTCTCTTTGGGTTCTTTTCGCAATCAAAATACGTTTCAATAGTAGGAAATGGGCTGAAAGACTTAAGAAGCCCTTTGTTTACTTATTCTCGTATCCAAAAACGTACCGGTAGAGTTGTGACAATGACACTGTAAAGGAGCTGAAGTAAGACGACAGAACTGCAATGCTAAGTTTATTTGTGTTGCAGCACAGATAAATCACGACACACATAAATACCAAGAGAATGAAATTACTAAACAGTTTACAACAAATGATGAAATCTTAGAATTGAATAGAGAGAGGAAATAAAGGGACTGTGTCCCGAGAAATCCAATGAGCCCTGGGGGCTCTCAATCAAACAGTTTAGTTATATGAAGAACTGGTAGAATAATTGACAAAACATCAAATACATATCAGAGTATAATAGTCATGCTTAATGTCTGAATGCGAGACGATTCACTTAAGTACGGTAACCAACAGTCTAATTTGGAGTAATTCACCATGAAAGATCTTATATTAATTATCCCAAATTAAGATGGATGGAACAGTGCTGGTAAGACTTAAGTTTGTGATCCAGATGGTAATCCAAACTGTTAAATATGTAGAGGGAAAAATGCAACTATATATTTACGGTGCAGCTTTAGCCAGTGCTTTACACTTAGAAGTAATCATATACCAAAACATACACTCGCTTTACGATTACTTATTCTACAGGGGAAACATGGAACTTCTTTTAATACATAAATTTGGTACAAGAGGTTTGTCAAAACATTTTTATGCTTAAAACTTGTGATAATGGCACAAAAGTAGCTTCTTGCAATTACTACGATTAGAACTACAACTTGACTTGAACATGAACAATAGGCTTTCGTTCTTCCGCTTAGCTTGCCAGGCCAGTTAGAAAAAACTGACTTAAAATCTGTAATTGATAATCCCAAGTTATTTGTAACACATCATTTGACGAAAAATAAACAAGTTTTGCTGATCTAATGCATGCCTTAAAACTGCTTTCAGGAAAATAGAGAAGTAGAGATGCACGTAGCTTTTAGGCGTAAACTTGCTAAAAATCTTTTAAAGATACCAGTAGTGCGCTTTATGATTGCTGGATGACCATTAGGCTTCTCATTTGACTCCAAAAGACTTATCCTTTAAAAGGAGGTAAAGTGGCTACCCTCCAAGTCCTTGCCTTTAAACAGGGGACCAAGGTCCGCTGAATTGTGAAGAGGTCGTCAGGGATGTCGTTGACGATGGGCGAGGACTTAGCTGAGATGACGCTGTGGTCGGTTGTACAGCTCGGCCAACACTTAGTCTTTTGGGCTCAAAATCCAGGGTTTTATAGCGCGAGGAAAGTTCTCTCGCCCTTTCTGGGCCCCCGGGCCCCTTGATTTATTAATGCCTGTAAAAGGCCTTTTCAGTCGTTGCTGCTGAATGATGATGATGTTCGTAGATTCGTCTTGTGGATGGTTCGCTCTATCCACCTCTGATTGGTGGAGGTTGGCGGCAGGGTAGGGGAAACTTGGCGGCAGTCTTCTGATTGGCTGGTTTCTCTGACTGCATTATATTTCCCCTCCTCCTTCTTTGCACTGTTAAAATCTATAGTTCTCAACACTTAAAGGTCTTATACCGATATGAAGTTTGTTTAAACACTATCGAAGTTCACTGCTTTGTTTCTTCTAGTATTGAAATACATATGGTTTAAATATGCCAAGCGGAGAACATATAGAAATACAAGCATATTATATGAATTCGGGTTAAAGTACAATGTGGGTGTACAATTTATTTTTCTCAGTGTATTTTTACATTAGCTGAGATGTTTCTCTGCATTGCAGGTATACTTTGCGAAATGGGCCTTAGATGTATGGGGCCCAAGATATATGAGGCCCAAGATACAAATGGCTTTAGTAATGGTTGTTTTTGTAAGATTTCCAGAAAGAGATATAGTGGGCCATTTATTTACTTTTTATTGCTACCTCTTTGCGAAATGGAAAAGCTTTTTAGGTTCTACCAATCTGCAAAATGGAAAAGCTTCTAGGCCTTTAAAGGGCTCTTCTCACGAGAGCTTATGTACACCATATCATAACTAGTAACGAGACGGGGCCATCCCCGGTCACTATTACCATGAAAAAATAAAAAAAACTTTAAAAAAAAAATTTCTCTTGTCACCTCTTGAAGGTTTAATAATTTACATAGTCTTTGTAGTCGTCTTCTTTCTTGCTATCTTGAAATTGTCTTGGATGAAATATATCATCTTTCTTTTCTTTTTCCCCTTCCTTTTTCACTGTCTGATTAGGAAGAGGAGGGCAAACCAGCAATGGTGCTGGAATAAATAACTTATTTCTGTTTTCCTGAAATTCATTGTCCTTTCTGCTTGTCTCCAGGAGGAGTTCAGGACATCTGGCTTCACATATTGTCTCAAAAGAGTCTATAGTTAGCCATCTACTCACGGGAAACCATAATGTTCTGCTATCTTTTAGGTTTAATAAACTGGTACTGCAAAATAGTTTTCTAGAAAGAAAGTCTTTTTGTCTATTTGCAGACCCATACGTCTTTTGCACTGTGTAATCTAACACTTTTTCTACTAAATAGTCAAGGGACACTGAATTTTGTGTCACATCTATCCCACATTCTTTAAAGAAAGTCACTATTTGTGTCCAACTTATCTTTTTCAGGTTATAAGTGGGAGGATGAATTCTCAGCGAGAGCAGTCTCTCTTCTAAATGGAAATTTTCTAAAATGCATGAGTCTCTTTCTCCTAAAAGTTCTTCTATTCCCGGCCTTTGTATTTTTGCCTTTAGAAGTGCATGTATGTCACTCATTCCTGAAATGTGTACCAACAGCTGGCAAATTCTATTTGACCAGCTCGCCAAATCTTGTTTTGTCTGTATTTTTCTGAATTTTCTCGCATAGTGAGTTCTATAGTGGTGCAAATAAAGTCTTGTAAATGTAATGAGTTTCTCAATTTGAATATATCCATTTGTGTTTTCAATGTCTGTAGCAGGTAATCTTTCTTGGCATGGCTCAATTTTGCACTGTTTTGCCAGTATGAATAAGTCTATAATTATGTCTCCTGCTATCAAGGTCAATTTATCTTTGTCCTGTGGTTTTGTAATGAGAAACTCTTGAAGGCGTAGAATGTTGTTGAAGAGGTCGAGCTCACACTCGCTCTTGTCTACTGCGTCTCCTCCCCTTCTTGAAGTCCAGGTCTCCATGGCGTAGCTCGTGAAGTAGAAGAAAGTGTCTTCAGGCTCGGATGACTGATGTTTCGGCCCGAGCTCCATGTCTTCCGGGGGGGGAAAAAATAAGGTGCTTAATGGAGTGAAAAATCTCAGCAAAGAAAACTGAAGAAAAATCTCCAGGAAGTGTGGCTTTAATGGAAGCATTGAAAACAGGATCCATCCAGCTCTCAGAAAGGCAAAGAATAAGTTGCATTGTTCTTATTGTACAATAAAAACAATGGAACTCTGGGTCTAGGTTAAGACAAAACCGGGGAGGGGGGGGGGGGGGGTCGGGGGAGGCCATTGCAATTTTTGGAAAATTCAGGGAATAAAAAGAAATTTTTCCCCCCTTTTATTACCAGTTGTTTCTATCACACACC
>Ga0082207_1000360_pt1 | contig 26294 bp, 26 predicted proteins | sample LakMenEpi10Aug09_FD_71540 | JGI IMG/M metagenome (GOLD analysis project Ga0082207, IMG submission 71540)
AAACCTCCCCCCTCATCCAAACCCTCAACCTCGCCCAACTCCCCCAAATCCTGCAAGCCCAACTCACCGAAACCAACCTCCACCAAACCCTCCAACTCCTCTGCATCGACGGTAGCAAATTCGATAACCGCGATAACCCCGCCGCCGATATCTACCTGCAACTCGTCAAAAAACACCACTGCCCCAAATCCACTGAAGGCACACCCCGCACCCTCACAGAACTCAAAATCTACTGGCAACTCCTAGACTGGGAAAAACACCCCATCCTCATTTTCTACGAAGAGGCGAAACCTCAAGGTTTTAGCCAAACTTTTCTCGATTCCCTCACTCGCTTCGACGCTACAATCTGCGTTATCACCGACTCACCCCATGCCACCATTCCCACTTTCTCACCCCAAGATCCGCACCTGATTCAAACTATTATTACTTGGTTGCAACGGACTATCTTAGAGACATGAAACTATCCTCAATCCACAAATTTGAGATAAAATATCGGAAAACCCTAAGCGTAACGAACAATGACTCCAGCCAGCTATCAACTTTCCCTGAACTTTGAACAAGTTTTAGCCTTGGTCAAACAACTGCCATATCCAGAAAAATTGCTGTTAAGCCAAGAACTTGAAAAAGAAGTATTAAACAGCCAATTAACAGCCCTTTTAGAGTCATTCAAAACCGATGAACTCTCTTTAGAAACTATTACCGAAGAAGTTGAAGCAGTTAGAAGCGAAATTTATGCCAGAAAACCAGCCTCTTAAAGTAATTATAGACACGAATCTTTGGATTAGCTTCTTGATTGGTAAAGAATTAGCCAATCTCAAACAATTAATCGTCAATAAAACGCTCCAAATTGTCTTGTGCAACCAACTCCTAGAGGAAATTAATCTAGTAACTCAAAGACCAAAACTCCAAAAATATTTTCCAGTCACGAAAGTCCAAGAATTGCTGGAATTGTTGAATATTATTGGTTTATCTATAGAAATAACCTCAGAAATTTCTATTTGTAGAGATGCTAAAGATAATTATTTATTAGCTTTAGCTAAAGATAGTCAAGCTGATTTTTTAATTACAGGAGATAGAGATTTATTAAGTTTGGTGAATTTTGAGAGGACAGAAATTTTAACTTACAAAGATTTTTTACAAAAAATATGACAAATATATTCGTCATTTTCTACAAAGAAGCGAAACCCCAAGACCCGCACCTAATTCAAACTATATTGTTTAGCATTTCGCATTTTCTTTCGCTTCTTCTTATTCTAATAAGCTCATTAATTTCTGAGCAGCGTCACCATAATCATAAGGCGACCAAAGACGATAAACCACGTCATTATCTAAGGATTTTAAACCTTCTTCTTTCGTCAATTCAGCCGTTAAAAACTGGATCATTTCAACCTTCTCAGCAGGGGATAACTGCTGAAGTTTTGCCAATAATTCAGGATTTGACATAAAACAATCTTGAATTGATTTTTCCATCTTACCACTACCCCAAGGATTCCACGAAACCCGCCGCCGACATCTACCTGCAACTCGTCAAAAAATACCACTGTCCCAAATCCATAGAATGCACACCCTGCACCCTTGCGTGGCTAACGGACAAATCCTTAGAAGCACCGTTAAAAGGCTTTCCCCCCCATCAACCCAATCTGTTATCAGCGATTCAAACTTGGTTAGAGGAGACTTGAGAAGCCAAGAAACCGGGTTTCTGTTCTGGCGACAATCCAAAAAACGGATGAAATTTCACTCAGAGCAACAAAGTTGACTTTTCATTACATACTTGTTGATTTTCTCGCTCACTTACTTAGACAGTTTCTAAAACTGTCCATGGTGGCTGAGGGATTTTATGGCTCAAAACTACAATATTATTAACAATAACGCCCCAAGGTAGTAACTATTATGAGCAATAAACAAATGTTGGCACAAAAAGATACATCAGCTTGGATTCTTCAAGTTTGGCTATCTTTTATTCTAGCTGTATCCACAACCGCCGTCGGTATTGCTTACCTTCCTGTTGATATTTGGGTGAAAGGATTTATGGGGATGGGTTTAACCTTTTCGGTGGGGTCTTCTTTTACTTTAGCTAAAACTGTTCGAGATAATTATGAAGCGGACAAATTATTATCTAAAGTTGATCAAGCTAAGTTAGAAAAATTATTAGCTGAATATAATCCGATGAAGTGATTTAGGCTATTAATCACAAATCAAAATACAATTGAGATCAATTTTTCTCGCCTGTAGGGTGCGTGTATAGCTTCCCCCACGCACCTATTAGCACCTCAAGTTATCAAGTCACTTAGAGTTATCCAGTGAGCGAGGACGCTCGCACTACGACCGCTATACTTTAAATAATTAAAAATTAATTTTATTGACTCATTTGTTCCGCTTGTTGTGTTGCATAATTCAGATTTTTTTGATATTCTATAACCTTTTTTTGAGCTATTTCATAATTAGAGCTTGACGGAGAAATTGATCTCATCATATCAATAGCACTTTGCCATTCATTGACAACTAAATTCCAGTCATCTTTAGACTTTGCCGATTGCGCTAAAGTTGATGCTCGGGTCGCTTTATTAACAGCTTCTCGGAAAAAATCAACTTTAATTGATGGGTTTTCAGTTGAGGGAGAAACTAAATTAGGACTAGACTCTTGTGGAGACGATGAAGCGGTAATAGCAGAATTTCTCGGTAAAAATAATATAGTATAGAGGCTTAAACCTATAGCAATACACCCAATTAAACAAGAAGCTATGGTTAAATTTCTGTTGAACTGAACATTATTTTTAAATTCACTTAAAAAAGATTCTGTTTCGTCTAATCTTTTTTGTAGTTTGTCTAAATCAGTTTTGCTTTCATCAATTTCAGACTGAATTTTATTTTCAATCTGGCTAATTTGAGTCAAAATATTTTCAGTTTTATTGTGTATAGCATTAAAAGTTTCATGCCAATATTTTTTATATTCTTTATGGTTAATTGATAGAGAGTCAATTTCTTGTTTAGTTTGAGATAATTCAAAAGAGTTGTTAGATAATTTATCTTTATAACTTTTTGATAATTGCTCTAATTCTTGCTTGATTCGAGATAAATCATCAATAACTTTTGCTGCTTCTTGAAAGCGTTTTTGAAGTCTAGCTAGTTCTTCAACTGAATTCATCGTTTAATCTCCTTGTGATTATAAAATACGATTAAGATTTTTAATATGGGGTTCAAGAGAAATACAAGATTCACAGATTTGATTAAGCATCTCAATTTGTTGAATCAATTTATCAGCATCATCTAAATTTTCTATTTTATTCTCCGGCAAATTTTCTATTTTATTGAACTGATAAATTTCTTTCAATTCTCGTAATAAATTGTATAAAGTAGAATCTAATTTTTCATTAGAGAAATTTGGCAAACTACAACCCACGTCTGGAAAATTAGAATATCTCAATGATTTTGGTTCTTGCCATATTTCTTGCCAAATCAATTGATTTTCAGTAAATACTAAACCAACTTTTCCTGAACCGAATAAACTTTGATCGACTAAAGCTAATACTCTTTCTCCTTGTTCAAGATTTACATACTTATAAAGTGCATTAGCAAGTTTATCTAAAGGAATATTAGGAGCTAAAAAATATTCGTTTGTTTTTTCTGATAGATAATAGTTAAATACAGTCATTAAATGATGGGTTTGATGTTCTAATAAAGTATAAAGTCTTGCTTCTAACTGTTTGGGATTATTTTTTTTATTTTTCAGTAAGTTGTAAATGCCAAAACCTGCACCCGCAGCAATTAAAGCCGCCCCTCCTGTCATGAAACTAACTCCGCCCAAGGCTGACATAATCGCACTATAAGCCGCCGCCCCTGATAATGTGCCAATGGCTGTTCCTGTACCCGCTACACCAAAAGCTCCCACCGCAGCCCAAGCGGTTGCAATAGTCGCAGCACTGGTTAATGTTCCTGCAACAGCCGCTATTCCTAAATTAACTTTATCTTCTGTATCCATTTGAGAGACGGACACAATGGAAACTAAAGTTGCGGCTCCAATTAATGCGGCTCCCCCCGTTACTACTACTAATCCTCCTAACATTCCTAAACCCCCGGCGGCAACAGAACCTCCTCCTAAAACCGCTAGTGTTGCATTAGTCGCGGCTCCACCTGATAAACCTGCAATGGCAACTTTTGTTCCTGCTTCTACTCCTAAATGCCCCAAAACTGCATGAGCATTCGGCACAATTTGAGCAGCTTTTTTGACAGATTTAGTAACTTTAGCAACCCTGTCTATAATATTATTTGAGTTTTCCTCATTCTTTTGCTCAAATACTCGCTCTGAGGCTAACTTATAAATAACTTTACATTCTTCAGGAATATTTGAATTAAGAACTAATTCATCCAGTTTCAGTAATTGCTGCAAATCGGTAATTTTTTGATTATCTCGAACTTGAATATAAACAAATAAATATTTTTCTTTTTGTACTTTTGATATAACTTTATCTTCGATTAAATTAATAATAAATAATTCTGTTGTAATAGCTTTTGATGTTACGCTGGCATTCAAATATCTCTGTTTAACAGTTACGGGAATATTAGAATTAGTAATTATGGAATCAAGATCATTAAGATAATCTAGCTTCCCAATGGCTTCACCTGCCCTCACACATTGATAAATTCCCCTTAAGGCTTGTTTTTTGTGTTCAGAAAGACGGGAAACTTCTAAAGATTTTTCTAAACATTCCTCAATCCAAAGTAGACGATAATTTTCGCTGGCTAATTGATATCGTTGAACGAATTCATAATCTAAATTTTTTTTATTGCTGTCAACTATAAAATCTAATAAATCAATAGCTGCTAGATCATCATTTAATTGATTTTCTCGAATATTTTCATAGGATTGTATACATCTGACTTTGCTATCATATTTAATGTCGCAATTCCTAATTAAATCATTAATTATCTGTTGATAACTATTATTTTTATCATATAAAGTATGAAGAATCAACAGAACATCATTTTTATCTAAACCAGATTTTTTTAATCTTAGTTTAGATCCTTCTTGCAATTGATCGGGGATTGTGACATCATAGGATTTACCAGATCGCAGAATGACTTTTTGGTTGCCTCCATGACTTGCAATCTGGTCAGGAATAAAAATGTGATAAACTTCTCCAGACATAAACTGCTTAATGATACCCTCAATAGAATATTATAAATTAATATTTCTCAAGTGTCATCAGTAAATTTACGGAATTTTTTTTCCCTTGTTCCCTGATTATACCCTTTGATTACAAATTAAGCTAACGAGAAGGAGTGGGTCGGGTTTAGTAATATTGGGGTGAAGTGACAAAGCTCTCGAAGAACCCGCCCCTACAATTTTTTGATAAATCAATAGTTTCTAAGTTTAAAGTAAATTGAGTCATAGTTCTGATTAGAAAGCTATGGGATTATAGTTATTATAAGTGATGCACCAGAAGGCGCGGCTAGTACCATTGCTATTTTTATAAACTATAATAAAAAAACAGTCATCCTAACGGACATTCAATAATGTCTATTGTTGAAGAACAAATTCAAACCCCAACACTTCTCCCTGAAGTGCAATTTCCGCCCAGTGATTTATTGAGTCAGGAGCCTCCATTGGAAAGCGAACTCCATCTCCGCCAAATTCTACTTTTACTCAACTCATTAGAATGGTTATGGCAAAATCGAGATGATTTTTATGCGATTGGCAACTTAACCATTTATTATAGTCAACGTCAAAAAAAATCCGAAGAATTTCGCGGGCCAGATTTTTTTGTAGTTTTGGGAACTGAACGAAAACCCCGTAATAGTTGGGTTGTTTGGGAAGAAGATGGCAAATATCCTAATGTAATCATTGAAATGTTATCCAAAACAACGGCTAATACTGATCGCGGAGAAAAAAAAGAAATCTATCAGGATGTTTTTCGTACCCCAGACTATTTTTGGTTTGACCCAAAGACTTTAGAATTTGCCGGATTTCATATTGTTGAGGGTCAATATCAACCCATTCCACCCAATGAAAATGGCTGGTTATGGAGTCAACAATTAGACCTATTTTTAGGGATTCTTGATAATAAATTACGATTTTTTACAACAGGAGGAGAATTGGTTTTAATGCCTGAAGAAGTTGTTATTCAAGAACGACAACAACGAGAAACGTTACAGCAACGGGCTGATAAGTTAGCCGCTAAACTCCGAGAATTAGGAATTGATCCTGAACAACTTTAAAAGGATTTAATACTAAACCTTCCTGATTAAACGGAAGATTAAAATAGGCAAAAGCAGAATATTCTCCTTTTGCCCAATACCAATTAAATGAATATAAAAAAATGGCAGTTTTCAGCCCGCCAGAAATCAGTTATTCGGTTAAAGAATTATCTTGTTTCCGTTTTTGTTTCTGACGTTTCCGGTTAGCTAAACCCGCTTCTACAGGGAAACCAACCACAGGAATTACCTGATCTTGACGTTCTACTTCCAAACGTTTTAGTTCAGTGTAATCCACCCAATTAATACAATTAACCGGACAAGTATCAATTGCTTCCTGTATTAACACGGATGTATCGCCATCCTGTCTAAATACCCGCGCTCGACCATAATCTTCTTGAATAAAAAAAGTATTCCGAGCGACGTGGGAACAGTGTTTACACCCGATACAGGTGAGTTCATCCACATAAACCCCTTTTTGCCGCAATACACCGCCGAGTTCCGGTTCAAGCCCAGAACGTTCCGGTGCATTTCGCAAAAATCCGCCCAATTCTGGTTCTAGTCCAGAACGCTCGGATACGGGATCAGTTAGCGATACAGACCCATCAGACATTAGGCACTCCAGCGTTGTAAAACTAAGCGGATGGAACCATCTTGATGATTTTGTTGTTCTGAAACTTGAAACCCTTGTTTGCTGGTTTCGTTAACAACGGTGTGGTAAGCATAGCGTTGAGTGATTTTGCTTAAAAACCGATCAACGGGAACTGCTTGTTGCCAAAATTGTAAATCAGCAACAAACTCATATTCTTGGCCATTCCAAGTAAAACCTAAGTCATAACCGTTGTCTTGTTCAATGACTACTTGGGCGGGACGGGTTTGACCTTGATAACCGCGAACCTCTTTTGGGCCAGCTTTCCAGTCAATGCCCAGATCACTTAAAGCAGTTTCTAATGAGGTCAGATTCCGAATTTGGGTCTTAATTTGGCTAAAGTGTGACATAGTTAGCTATTTTTAACGAGATTTTCAGTGAACTCAAAAACAGAATTTACCAATGGCTCGAACCGACTTGGTTTGTCGCGGTCTCTGACTGTTGTTGGGTACGGGCGTAATATTCAGAAGTGGTTTCCTGAGTTAGTACGATACCTAATTCGGCTTCGAGGGCGGCAGTTACTTCCGCACAGGAAGACCCAACAATGCCAGTAACTTTCTCCTGCACACGGCCATCTGGATAGATGATGAATTCTAAGGTTTCCATTATGCTAGGGGAATGGCGAGGAAATACACCGACGGTTGACTGTTCAGCGACAACTGACAACTGATGATCCCTTTGTTGATTAAGGTTTGACTCGAAATGTCCGTACATCAATTTTGACGAATGGAGCAAAAAAGAGTCACAACTTAACAAAAGTTATTAATACTTGAAGCAGTAGGACAATTATATGTTAAGTTTATCCCAAATTTACAATCACCGTCTTAAGAAAATCCTCAGAAACCTTTATAATCTTGAGAGGACTGTTGGTGAGCTTTTTTCTTAGCCTCCGCAATTGATTGTTAAGAGAATTTGATCCCCCCTAACTCCATTAAAAAGGGGGGGATTAGATCCCTTCCTTGACCCTGCTTTTTAAGAGGGAATCAAATTCAAAGTCCCCCTTTTTAATGGGGATTTAGGGGGATCTAATCGGGGGATTATCACAAATAATTATATTTTTTCTTTGATAAGTACCAATACTCAAAACCTTTATGCAGCTTGCTTCCCAACCTCTGACTGATGAAACCTTAACCCCACCCCCAACCGAAACGATTATTTTAGATGTATCCGGGATGCAGTGTGCGGGATGTGTAAAAGCGGTGGAACGTCAACTACTCCAACAGCAGGGGGTGATTTCTGTTTCTGTGAATTTGGCGACGGAAGTGGCAAGGGTTGAATGTGCCGCGAACCAAATTAACCCGGAAAGTCTGGCTGAAATTTTAACGAATACCGGGTTTCCCACCCAACTCCGTAATTTAACATCTTCAGCTACGGAAAAATTAAAGGAGCTACAAGAAAGACATCGCCAGGACATGGGAAAACAAATTCAACGGATTGTTACCTGTGGTCTGTTATTATTATTATCAAGTATTGGACATTTACATCATTTTGGCTTTCCCCATATTCATCTATTAAGTAATATTTGGTTTCATTGGGGACTCGCTACCATTGCTTTATTATTTCCCGCCCGTTCTATTATTATTGATGGTGGGCGTAGTTTAATTAATAATTCCCCCAATATGAATACCTTAGTGGGACTGGGAACTCTCACCGCTTATTTAACCAGTTTTGTCGCCTTATTATTTCCCCAATTGGGTTGGGAATGTTTCTTTGATGAACCTGTAATGTTATTAGGGTTTATTTTATTAGGAAAAACCCTAGAACAGCACGCTCGACAACGAGCCGCCACCGCCTTTCAATCTTTAATTGCTTTACAACCAACTACCGCCCGTTTAGTCGCACCTCAATCTCAGGATAATGCAATTTTAAATAGTGTGGAAATTCCTGCTGAACAAGTTAAAGTTGGGGAATGGTTACAGGTATTACCTGGGGAAAAAATAGCCGTTGATGGGGAAATTAGGTTCGGGAAAACAACCGTTGATGAATCAATGTTAACGGGGGAATCTATGCCGATTTTAAAACAAATTGGTGATGATATTTCGGCGGGAACTATTAATCAAACCGGAGTGATTTTAATTGAGGCAACCCGCACGGGTTCCGATACTATTTTAGCACAAATTGTACAATTAGTTGAAACCGCCCAAACTCGTAAAGCCCCGATACAGAAATTAGCCGATATTGTCGCGGGATATTTTACCTATTTTGTCATGAGTTTAGCGAGTTTAACCTTTTTATTTTGGTATGGGTTAGGAACTCGAATTTGGCCGGATGTAATTCCCTTAGCTGGAATAGAAATAGCCACGAATGCCCCTTTATTATTAAGTTTGAAATTAGCAATTGCCGTGTTAGTAATTGCCTGTCCCTGTGCGTTAGGATTAGCCACACCCACTGCTATTTTAGTGGGTTCGGGAATGGGGGCAGAAAGGGGATTATTAATCAAAGGTGGGGATATTTTAGAACGGGTACATCAACTGAATACGGTTGTTTTTGATAAAACTGGAACCTTAACTACAGGTTCTCCCAGGGTAACAGATTGTATTACTATTTCTGAGTTATCTCCACAACAAATAGTACAATTAGCGGCAACGGTAGAACAGGGTTCAAATCATCCGATTTCTGAAGCTATTTTAACAGAAGCGAAAGACCAGAATTTATCGTTATTAATGGCATCGGATTTTCAAACCGAACCGGGTTTAGGGGTTTCGGCTATTATCGAGAATCAGACCATATTTGTCGGCAATTTAGCTGGGTTAATTGAACACAAAATTAACTGTCCTGAAACTTTACCGGAATTTTCAGGAAAAACCCTAGTTTATGTTACAATAGATAGTAAAGTTGTCGGGTTAATGGCAATGAGTGACCCCCTGAAAACCGATGCTAAATCAACGGTTTCCCAGTTACAAAATCTGGGGTTACGGGTAATTTTATTAACTGGCGATCGCCAATCCGTTGCCAATGCGATCGCAATTGAGTTAAACTTAAAATCAGAGGATATTTTTGCCGAAGTCCGACCGGAAGGGAAAGTTAATCTAATTCAAAGCCTACAACAACTGGGTCAAGTCGTGGCAATGGTTGGAGATGGGATTAACGATGCACCCGCTTTAGCACAAGCAGATATTGGAATTGGGTTACAAACCGGGACGGATGTGGCGAATGAAACCGCAGATATTGTATTAATGCGAAATTCCTTAATTAGTATTGTTGATTCCATCCAATTAAGTCGCGCCACCTTTAATAAAATTCGTCAAAATCTATTCTGGGCATTCGGTTATAATATATTAGCAATTCCCCTGGCGGCTGGGTTTTTATTCCCGCAATTCGGAATATTATTAAGTCCTTCCACTGCGGGTGCTTTAATGGCGTTAAGTTCTGTGAGTGTTGTCACCAATTCATTATTATTACGTCGTCAAGTTCAACGTTAGCAAATCCGCGTTATTATTCAGAATCCTGGGCTTCTCCTTCTTCGATTTCTACTTCTTCTAAGGATTGTCCATGTCTACTTAGTAAACGCCAAAGATCGTCATAGAAAAAGTAATCAATTGTTTGAATATTTTGTGAGAGCAAAGAGTCAGTAACCATATTGGGTCGAATATCACAATAATATACACCATCTAATGGGTTGAGCCTAATAGTGTAAGCTTTGAAATGTCCTGACAGAAAAGTTGAATTAATACCATATTTGTTTAATTGCTTTGTCTTCTTCCTTTGCACATCATTCAGAAAAATAGCAATGTGAGGTAGATTAGTAGCAGTTAACTTGTTGTACAGAAACTTATCTACAAAAATTTTGTCGATCCGATCTTTACTTGAAGTTTTCACTGAACCAATAATTCTAAGCTCATCTTCTTTACTAATTAGTAAATCATGTTGATAACTCATATTAAATAGGATTTCACCGTTATCGTCCTTAATTGGAACTTGTGCTGTTCCAGCAACACAGTCTACATCTAACTCCGAAATGATCAGGCGAATCAAACGCTCGAAAAGATCTCCATTTACCTTACGAGCTTGATTAGATTTTCCTGAAGGTAAGGCATCAAGGGCAGCACCAATAGATTGCTGAATAGTATAGATAGTACGAACCAAAACTTGCCTTAACCGATTATCAGGCAATTGTATATCTCTTTCTCTTAACTGTGTAAGAACTTGCAAAAATTTTACAGAAGCATCCTCAAAAATAGCTTGTTCATACATTAATAAGGTGTTAACGGGGCGTGTAATATTGTAGAAACCATCTTTCTGATACTGATAGAATTGGTAGTGATTTTCGTTCTGTGAAACTATTCTGGCTTGTAAACCTGTTTCAATAAACTGCAAATATCTTTTGCAGAAGTTGATATAATCTTGAAGAGTTTGAAAACGTTCTTTATCAGTTGCATGATTAACTAAACTCGTTAAGCTCATCTTATAGACTCTCTCCTTTCGGCATTTTTACGATCAAAAGCAATCCATTCATCTTTTGTCATCCGGCGAACATTTTCTATACGTCCAAATGCCCAATCATTGTATTCCATATTCAGATCACAGCCCATCCACCGCCGATTTAGTTGTTCTGCGACCACGAGCGTTGTTCCTGACCCTGAAAATGGATCGATAACTAAATCCCCTTCATTAGAAGACGCAAGAACAAACTTTCTTAATAGCTCTTCGGGTTTTTGTGTAGGGTGAGGTGTTGTCTCACCCATGCCATTACAAGTAGTAGGAATCTCTATGACATCTTTAGGTTTTGCACCTTTAGGATTAGGTGTCCAATTATCACGTTTCTTCTTTGATCCTTTTCCGTAAGCACTCGTTTCTGCTTGTGGGTGAGAGGGGTATTTTAACGTATGTGCACCATAAGGAATTCGCACATCGTCCATGTTCAGTTTAACTTGATTAGATTTACGAAAATGAATAATACTTTCATGGGAACGTCCCCAATCATTACCTAAATTTGCTTTATTCTTGTAATGCCAAATTAACCAACGACAACTCTTGAAATACTTTGATGCTGGATGCTTTAGATCGGCTAAGATTTCAGAAAAACCACAAATGTAGAGAGAACCCGTTGATTTCAAAATACGCGAGACTTCACTGATCCATTGAAGCGACCATTCAATGTACTGCTCTTGATTCTCGAAACTATCCCACTCAGCTTTTTTAATGTTGTAGGGCGGATCAGCAAAAACTAGGTCAATACTCTCAGAATCAAGGGATTTGAGCCAATCAATTGAATCACCTTGATAAAGTTGCCCATGAGGGTGTGAATATTGCAGTTGAAATGCTTTAGTTAAAGGTTTTAATGCTTGCTTCCTAATTAGCTGTGTTTCAACAAATTCTAGGGAAAGTTGCGTCATACATAAGGGCTTATCAGAACTGACCAATGTTAATTATTCCTCGCTATTGTGTTAACAAATAGAAAACAATTATACTAAACTTTTATACTGATGAACAACAGAATAACTTACACTGCCTAAAAAGGTAACACCCAGAAACCGGGTTTCTATGAGAAACCCGGTTTCTAACTCATTCTTCGATTAACTTTGAGTTACAACTTCTTTTTCCTTCGCTAAGAATTTTTCTAATTCTGTTAGCGCATCCGCATCCATTTTAGTTTGCATCGGACAGAATTTCGGCCCACACATCGAACAGAATTCAGCCGTTTTATAGATATCTGCTGGCAGGGTTTCGTCGTGATATTCCTTCGCCCGTTCTGGGTCTAAGGATAACTCAAATTGACGATTCCAGTCAAAGTTATAACGAGCTTTGGATAACTCATCATCACGGTCACGGGCTCCCACCCGATGACGGGCAATATCGGCGGCATGGGCGGCAATTTTATAGGCAATTAACCCATTTCTGACGTCTTCGGCATTCGGTAAACCCAGATGTTCTTTGGGCGTCACATAACATAACATTGCGGTTCCGTGCCAACCCGCGATCGCTGCCCCAATTGCTGAGGTAATATGATCATAACCTGGGGCAATATCTGTTACTAACGGCCCCAAAACATAGAAGGGTGCTTCAGAACAATCCTCCATCTGTTTTTTAACATTAAACTCAATTTGATCCATCGGAACGTGACCAGGGCCTTCTACCATCACCTGTACATCATGTTCCCAGGCGCGGCGGGTTAATTGTCCGAGAGTTTTGAGTTCTGAAAGTTGAGCATCATCAGACGCATCATGGGTACAACCAGGGCGCAGAGAATCTCCTAAACTAAAGGAAACGTCGTATTTTTTGAAGATTTCAATAATATCATCAAAGTGAGTATAAAGGGGATTTTGCTTGTGATGATGGAGCATCCAACGGGCAATAATTCCGCCACCACGGGAGACAATTCCAGTAATTCGACTTCTAACTAAGGGCAAATATTCAATTAATAATCCCGCATGAATCGTCATATAATCCACACCCTGTTGGGCGTGTTTTTCAATAATATGCAGAAAATCATCGGGGGTAAGATTTTCAATTTTGCCGTGAACACTTTCCAACGCTTGATAAATTGGAACAGTGCCAATAGGAACAGGAGAAGCGTTAATAATAGCGGTACGAATGGTATCTAAATTACCGCCTCCGGTGGATAAATCCATTACCGTATCCGCACCATATTTAACAGCTAAATTGAGTTTGTCTACTTCTTCTTCTAAGTTAGAAGAATTAGGAGAAGCGCCAATATTAGCATTAACCTTACATTTAGAAGCAATACCAATTGCCATCGGTTCCAAATTGGTATGATTAATATTAGCAGGAATAATCATCCGTCCCCGTGCCACTTCTTCCCGAATCAACTCAACAGGTAAATTTTCCCGTTGAGCAACATAGTTCATTTCTTCAGTAATCACGCCTTGGCGGGCGTAGTGCATTTGGGAAACATTGCCCTGTCCACGCCGTTTGGCGACCCATTCTGTCCGCATTTTGATTTTCCTCGTATTAATAGCTTCCCTCCGCCGGTACTAGCCGGACTCAGGTTCCAAGGGTGTTTTTTCTCAGCCTGAACCTAGCAGGCACCCCTAGCTTATTAATTGAAAATGGTATCACAGTTTTTGTTAATTGGGTAGAAATTAATCAAATCTTTAGAAATATCGGGAAAATTTGGGTGTAATTATACTTATCAAATCAAATGCTAATATAATGATTATTCTATCGCCTGTTAATAACAATGACCGTTGAAATCACTTATCCTCATATTGAAAAAAATCACGGACAACCCGCCCGTTTACAAAGAATTCCCCGCGTCCGTGTTGCCCAAATTGCTATGGACTATCTGAGTTATGGATGGTCAGTTGAAGAAATGTGTCGTTAAAGATTTAGAATTAATTGCTCTTGCTTCTGAATCTGAAGATTGGATAAATACGGTTGAGTATTTACCCTTTTAAAAATGGGTTTGGTGCGTGCACGGAGCTTACGCACCCGACGGGTGATTGAGGTCTAAAACATCTTCATAAATTTCTGATACCTGACAAGTAAAATTAATACTTTCTAATTGTATCTGTTGATTTTGTTGATGGGTAAACAATTCCCAACGCCCCTCTTGATTTTGTCTAAAACATTCAACGTTAATTTTATTTTGACTAATTAACACATATTCTTGTAAGGTTTCAATCTGTCGATAGTCGGCAAATTTATCCCCCCGATTAAATGCTTCGGTTGAGGCAGATAATACCTCAATAATTAAACTGGGATATTGTTTAAAATAACCATTATTTCGGTCGCGGGAGTCGCAAGTTACCATAACATCAGGATAATAATAACTATCGGCGGTTTTAATATGAACTTTCATATTACCGATATAAGCTCGACATCCTGTTCCTCGAACTTTATTTTTAATTAAAGCAAATAAGTTTCCTGCAATAGTTTCATGGGCATCACTTCCTCCAACCATTGCATAGACTTCTCCCCGAATATATTCATGGCGAATAGGGCTAATTTTTTCGCCTTCGAGATAATCTTCATGGCAAATTTTATAATCAGAAGGATTAACAATCATAATTATAGCGGGGAATATTCAACATATTCTGTTCTTTGGGCAATCAACGGCATCCCAGGGACGCATTAATTAAAAAAAATCCACCGCCATTCCTGGGGTGGAGATTAAAACGTTCCATCCTGATATGGCACGGTTTTGATGGTCTTTTTTCGAGCCAAAGCGTCATAAAATAGAATACTCGTTCAACAAAGACCCATCTTCAATTATTTGTCCGTACAGTTAGTTGTAATCGAGGTTTGACACAGAGCCAAACCCTCGATACCCCTAGACTTGAGCAGCTTTGGATGAACTCAAAACCTCAGTATTCGCCTGAGTAGATTTACCGTTACTTTCTGCATCTCCGTGGCGAGGTTGAATCACGCCGTAACCACGGTGATGAGAACGCTTGTATATCACATTAATTTCTTCCGTCTCCGCATTGCGGAACATATAAAAATCATGATCAATAAATTGAAGCTGTTCTAAAGCTTCATCAACGGTGATTAGAGGCATCGCAAAATATTTTGTGCGAATCACCTCTGGGGGTAGTTCAGGAGAACGATCCCCAATCAAATCTCCAACCACCGAATGCTCAATAACAACTTCACCGGTTTTAAGTAGATTGGGACTCTTATCCTGACGTTTTTCTTTGTACTTCCGCAGTTGGCGAGCAATTTTGTCGGCGACTAGATCAATGCTGGCGTAAAGAGTTTCACTACTTTCTTGAGCGCGAATCACAGTTCCGTTGGCATAAATTGTCACTTCTGCGGTTTGTTTTGGATTTATCCGAGGGTTCCGAGCAACAGATAAATGTACATCCACTTCCGTCGTCAATTGTTCAAAATGACTGACAGCTTTTGTGATCTTCTGATGTACATATTCGTGAATTGCAGTCGTAACTTCCAAATTTTTACCCTGGATAACAAGCTTCATAAAGCTCCCTCCCGCTCATAATGTGGGCTTATTCTCACCTTAACACTAACCTGATACCAAACTTCACCCATGGCAATTTTTTTTGCTCTTGTGACAATTCTTGACTTTTCCGGGGTTAAGTTTAGTCGAAAATCACTTGATTTTTTTTCTGATCTCTTGTACGTTTTTCCTTTTCTCCTAGAAGTTGAATTAAGTATTCCTACTCACTATATTAGCATTAAATCTGTTACCCTATCTGCTATTGACTTCTTTTTTTAACGGTTATTGTGGCTGTCCCCTGTCAAATTTATTACTTTGGATCGGTTCCCTATACAACGGCCTGGAATTGGCAGCAATCCTTGGTTCAAGACCGCAAGCTGAACCCCGATCTTGATGATGTATTGATCCTATTGGAACATCCTCCTGTTTATACCTTGGGACAGGGGGCTGATTTACGGTTTCTGAAGTTCGATCCCGACAAGTCTCCGGTGGAACTGCATCGGGTGGAAAGGGGCGGGGAAGTAACCTACCATTGTCCAGGGCAGCTAGTCGGCTATCCGATTTTAAATCTACAACGCCACACCCCTGATTTACATTGGTATTTGAGGCAGTTAGAACAGGTATTAATTCAAGTTCTAGGCAGCTATGAACTCCCCGCAGAAAGGATTCCGGGGTTAACGGGAGTTTGGATTGATCAAACCAAGGTGGCGGCCGTGGGCATCAAAGTCAGTCGCTGGATTACGATGCACGGTTTTTCCCTTAATGTCTGCCCTGACTTGCAGGGTTTTGAGGCAATTGTTCCCTGTGGGATTGCCCATCGACCCGTTGGTAGTTTAGCTCAATTTATTCCTGGGATTACTTTAGAACAAGTCCGTTCTCAAGTGGCAGAAACCTTTGCTCAAGTCTTTGGACTAGAGTTGATTTCTCCCCAATTAAAATTAACAATTACTTAACAATTCTGTTAAGCCAGCGATCAGGAAGCCAAAGCTATTCAAGAGTTAAATGGGGCTGAATGGATGGAGCGCACCTTCAAGCTGAATAAATCTCGTCCCCAAGAAAAACAGAAATCTTCTTAGTCTCAGTCAGTTGTGAAGAATTACCAAAGCGTGGGATTAATTGTGGTCTAAATTTGTGCTATAGTGAATATCGCTCTGCATGGGGAGTAAATGGCACAAACTAAGCCGTATCAGAAATTTTTTTCTACCATGCTTCGATTTGGGCGGATATTCTTCGTTATTGCCATTTGAGGTTGTTTCAAGCCCTGATTTCTCAATGGTACTACGGTCAAAGATCAAAGATATATGGGTGTGGACGTTCACAGTGTCCCGTTCCTATCCGCTTAATCAGGGCAGCTTGTTAAACCCATCTATAATTTTAACTGGGAGAATATGGAATGAGCCAAGTCGTTCTCGGTGAAACTGAGCAATTAGAGTCTGCTTTACGTCGCTTTAAACGAAAAGTTTCACAAGCTGGCATTTTTGCCGATCTGAAAAAAAATCGTCACTTTGAAACCCCCGGACAAAAACGCAAGCGTAAAGAGGTAGCTCGCCATAAAGAACGCCGTCGCCTTCGCAACCGCAGACAACAATTTCAAAATAGTGAACCCTAAGGGGAAAAATGGACATTTGCCATGAGCATTTAGTCGGCACTTGTCCGCGACGTAGTATGAACGAGGAGGTGCGTATTTTGCCTCGTTCACCACTAACGGTTTACTGTAACTGTTCCTTATCCTTTCCTTAACCGATTAATTTTTTCGGTGGCTCTAGGCTCGACTCTCGACTCAAAACAGGGTTATCCTGCCAGGAGAATATTTCTGGGGGGAGAGTTTGCCAAAGTTGCTCAATATGCTGGGCTGGCATGGTCAAATATAGGATATCCCCAGGTTGTAGCAGAAAATTCAACAGTTCCCAACTATGAATAGTTTGATAGGCAGTTTCAACATATAAAGGAACAAAATCAGCTTTTCTAGCAACCTCTTGCACTCGCTTTCCACAAAAGGGGTGATTGTGGGTAATTGAAGTTCCTAAAGCCACCCACAAACTATCCGCCGTAATTCCACTCCCTAAAATCCGCCCCCCCAGTGCTGCGGCGGCAAAAGCTGGAGCCGCTATTTCCGTTGTATTTAAGACCGCTTCAAAATCAAAAATCTGTTGCACCATCAAGGCAAAATGGGAATCATGGGTGCGAGTAATTACCCGTAAATGGGGTGCTAATCCCCTAGCACTTAAAACAATTTCTAAATTTCCAGTATCATCATTGGTAACGGCTAATAATGCTTCTGCGGCTTCAATATTAACACTTTTGAGGGTGTTGGCTAAACTCGCATCTCCTTCAAAAATGGGAATTTTTAACCCCTTGGCGGTACTGAGAAAACGACTATTGGGATCTCGTTCAATTACTACTACTTCATAACCTCGCTGATATAAATGTTGGGCAATATTTAATCCTAATTCTCCTAATCCACAAATAATATAGTGATTGCGTTCGGGAACTCTGGTCGCATCCAGATAATCTTTCAAACGAGTTCCTAAAATAAAATCATTTAATAGGGCATAACTAATTCCAACAACTCCGGTGCCAATTAACATCATCACCACCGTAAAAATTTTAATCGTGTCGGGGGAATGTTCAACAACTTGTTCATTTCCTCCGGCTCCGGTAATCATCCCTACGGAAAAATAGAGAGAATCCACGAAAGAATAACTAGGATCGACAAAAACATAAGTTAAAGCTGCTCCCAATATTGTTAGACATAAAATCGAACTTACAATTAAGGCAGACTTAGCATATTGTTTAAACTTTTGTAATCCTCGTTTGAATTTAAGAAATCGATATTTAAGATTCTTTTGAATTTGATAGGTTTTGGGTTTAATGGCTATAATTAAGCGATCGCCCACCTCCAATTTTTGATCAGCCATCACCCCAGAGACTAAATCAATTTTATCTTTAAACGGCAAATAATAAATTAACATTCGACTGGGATCAGCCCATAAATCCCTCAAACTATGTCCTAACCAGGAATGATCTTCATCGATCAATTCTTCATGAATCGGCCAAGTTTGATTAAATAATTCTAGTTGTCCAATTGCCCGATTTCCTAAAGCCGCAAACGCAAATACAGGGGCAGCCAGAGCCGAAACGCTCATGGTACTATGATCTGGTAAAGTTTGATTCAGGCGGGTTCCTAAATTAGTATTAAATAAACGATTAATAATCCGAATTTGAGGATTTAAAATTCGGGCTTGCATTAAAATCGCTAAATTTGTCGCTTCATCATTTCCAGCCAAAATCAAAGCATTGGCTGTTTTTACCCCGGCGGCCAATAAAGTCGAAGCGGAGCGTAAATTCCCCACTACCACATCAGACCCTTCTTGGGGGATGGGTTTGTCGCTGATACCCACGACAATAGCTCCTTGTTGCTTCAGGAGTCTAAAAATCTGATATCCCGTCCGACCTAAACTACAAACAATAATTCGAGGTTTCATAGGTATTACAATCCATAAAAGCGATTATTCCACTAAAGTTCTTGATCCGATAGCCACCTAAGGAAATTATCAACGGTCTGATGCTCCCAAAACTGTATCTAAAAACACGGACTCCTACCAGAAAAGCGATTTTAGAATTCATCATCGGTAAAAACCGGGGGCCATAATTCATTAATGGGTAATTCCCAACCCAGAAAGAGTTCTGGCAGGGTTGAAATATCTCCATTACCGAGTATAACGGGTTCCTCTGTAGAGCGATAAACCGTAACTATTAACTCATCAGGATCAATCAGAATGCCAACTTGTGCGCCTAATTCTAAGAATTTATTGATTTTATTTTTTAAAGGATTGATGCGATCGCTTTGGGATTTAATTTCTACAACTAAATCAGGAACTAATTCAGCAAAATAACGCACACTTTGTCTAAGACGGGATGCACGAACAAAAGAAACATCAGGAGCTTTGAGGTTAGTATCAGGGAGGATAAAACCCCCAGCAGAGTCAAAGACACGGCCTAAACGACGGGGGTAAACCCAATTAGCCAGCAAACGGCTGAAAATCACGCCAATTTCACTCGATATAATATCCGATGGCCCCATAATTTCAATCTTCCCCTCGACTAATTCTAACTGATAATCTAAACCGCCTTCGGAGAGATTTTTTTGGACTTGCTCTAAATCTTTTATTGTCATCAGAGACATAAAAATAATCTCCTATTATATTTTTGATTGGATTTTCATTATAACAAAAAAAGCGATTGCCATACTGACAATAATTAATAATTTATAGTCCAGTTAAAGCATCGGTATTCGGGTCAGGTAAAGGCTGTTGAACATCAAGATTAGACCAGGATTTTGACTGCGGAGAAGGACGTTGAACCGATAAACGAGTAGTTTGTTCTAACCGTCCTTGATCCTGTAATTTAACCAATTCTTCTTGATAAATTCCCATTAACCGGGCTAAACTTTCAGCAATTTGATCCCAACTTTCATCACTGACAATCTTATCGGCAATCCCTTGAAATAGATCTCCTTGTTTGCTTTTCTTGACAAATTCCTTCAACCGTTTCCCCGATTTTTGCAAAACCGCTTGGTAAACTTCCCCATTTGACCACCAGAGGCCAGGTTGAGTTAATAACCAAGTCAGGATATATTCTTGGGCGTGTTGTTCCTTAACCCAAGTGGCGAGATACTGTAATTCTTCCATTGGTTTTGATCAAACTGCACTAAATTATTGATCCGGCAAATCTTTAAAAAAATCTGACTTAAATTATACACCCAGTAAAATCAACGCTAATCTAATAAGATTACCTAAAAATTTTGGATGAATGCCCCCGTTACAGTGTAGCTTAACGAGGGATGAAATCCAACTAACTCAGATGCGAAGCCACGATTTAATTCCACAATTGTCGGGTAAAGTGTGTTATAATAGTGTTAAACCCAAGGTCGAGGGAATTATGTTAGTTGTAGAAGCCAAGTTAAAGAACGGCACTCCAGAGCAATATCAAAAGTTTGATGAAGCTATTAGGACAGCGCAATTTGTCAGAAACAAATGCGTTAAGTTTTGGATGGAGAATAAAGGGACTACAAAGAATGACTTGCAGAAACTTTGTGCTGTTTTGGCGAAAGACTCTACAACTCCTTGGGTGAACAAATTAAATTCTCAGGCAAGGCAGTCAAGCGCAGATAGAGCATGGCAAGCCATTTCTCGGTTCTATGCTAATTGTCGAGATTTATCAATCAGAAAGAAAGGGTTTCCCAAGTTTAAAAAGCACAGTATGTCAGTAGAATACAAAATTACTGGATACTCGCTTTCAGGTAACAGGAAACAAATCACTTTTACTGATGGATTCAAAGTAGGAACTTTTGACCTGTGGTGTAGCCAGAAAACCTTAGTCTACTACTCATCTCAACAGATTAGGCGAGTCAGAGTAGTAAAAAGAGCCGATGGATATTATTGCCAATTTCTCATCAACTACGACCGAGAGGAAAGCCATGAATTCACTGGCTCTGTGGTAGGAATAGACTTGGGGTTAAAAGAGTTTTATACCGACTCTAATGGCAAAACAGTAGAAAATCCTCGCTTTCTGAGAAAGTCGGAAAGGCGCTTAAAGAAAGCTCAAAGAAGGCTATCTAAGTGTCATCGAAAAAGACAGAAACAGTCCAGTAACTATCACAAGCAACGGCAAAAAGTAGCTAAATTGCACTTAAAAGTTTTCCGACAACGTAAAGACAGAGCTATCAAGGATGCTCTGGCGTTAGTCCAATCTAATGATTTGGTAGTCTATGATGCTTTGAAAGTGTCTAATTTGGTGAAGAATCACAAGTTAGCTCAGAGTATTAGCGACGCTTCTTGGTATCAGTTCACGCAATGGGTGAATTATTTTGCCAAGATACATAAGATAACTTGCATTGCTGTACCACCACAATTCACGACTATTGATTGTTCGGTTTGTGGGGCAAAAGTTTATAAAACATTGAGTACGAGAACTCATCAATGCCCTGATTGTCAAACAGTTTTAGATCGTGATTGGAACGCAGCTATCAATATTCTTAAAAAAGGGTTGAAATATTTGGGAGAATATCTCAACGGTACTGTTGGGCAAGCAGAAACCGACCCGAACGACTGGGGAGAGTCCGGCCTCTGGGTCTTTAACAGAGATGTTGAAGATTTAAGTCGTCTCGTTGAGCCAGTAATCTCAAGAAGTGATTCTGGGAGAATCCCCCGTCAAGCGCGAAGCTTGACGGTGGGAGTATGTCAATGCACTCAGTAACCCACAATATTACAGTCAATAGAAATCTATGACCCTGCAAAAATTTGGTGTAATTGGTCTAGCCGTCATGGGTGAAAACCTGGCCCTCAACGTTGAGCGTAATGGGTTTCCGATCGCAGTGTATAACCGCACCGGGGCTAAAACCGATGAGTTCATGGAGCAACGGGCCCAGGGAAAAAACGTCAAAGCAGCCTATACCCTAGAAGAATTTGTCCAATCCCTAGAACGTCCCCGCCGTATTCTAGTCATGGTGAAAGCAGGGAAACCCGTTGATGCGGTTATTGATCAGCTTAAACCTTTGCTAGATCAAGATGACATGATTATTGATGGTGGAAACTCCCTCTATGAAGATACCGAACGTCGCACCAAGGAATTAGAAGCCACGGGTTTAGGGTTTGTGGGCATGGGTGTGAGTGGGGGGGAAGAAGGCGCTCTCTGGGGCCCCAGCCTGATGCCAGGGGGTACGGAAGCCTCCTATAAAGAATTAGAGCCGATTTTAGTCAAAATTGCCGCCCAAGTTGATGACGGCCCCTGTGTGACTTTTATTGGGCCAGGGGGAGCGGGTCACTACGTTAAAATGGTGCATAACGGGATTGAATATGGCGATATGCAGTTAATTGCAGAAGCCTATGACCTGCTGAAAAATGTCGCCGGGTTGAGTGCGGCCCAACTCCATGAAGTTTTTGCCCAATGGAATACCACCGACGAACTCAATTCTTTTCTGATTGAAATTACGGCGGATATTTTCAAAAAAATTGACCCCGAAACTGGTTTTCCTTTAGTTGATTTAATTGTTGATGCAGCCGGACAAAAAGGCACCGGACGTTGGACAGTTATGAGTGCTTTGGAGTTAGGAGTTTCGATTCCAACAATTATCGCGGCGGTGAATAGTCGGATTATTTCTTCCTATAAAGATCAACGGGTAGCCGCTTCCGTAGAATTGCCTTGGCCGACGAGTGAATATCAGGGAAATATTTCTGAGTTAGTGAATAAAATTCGGGATGCGTTGTACTGTTCTAAAATTTGTTCCTATGCTCAAGGGATGGCTTTATTGAGTGCCGCTTCTAAGGAGTATGGGTATAATTTGGATCTCGGAGAAATGGCACGAATTTGGAAGGGAGGCTGTATTATTCGGGCGGGATTTTTGAATAAAATTAAAGCCGCTTTTGGTGAAAATCCTGACTTACCGAATTTGTTATTAGCACCGGAATTCAAACAGACGATTTTAGATCGTCAACAAGCATGGCGGGAAGTGTTAGTTATTGCTAATCAATTTGGGATTCCAGTTCCGGCTTTTAGTGCGTCCTTAGACTATTTTGATAGTTACCGACGGGCAACTTTACCCTTGAATTTAACCCAAGCCCAACGGGATTATTTTGGTGCCCATACCTATGAGCGTACCGATAAACCCAGGGGTGAATTTTTCCACACGGAATGGACAAAAGACTAAGTATTAACTGACTTCGTAGTGAGGTGTTTACGCCTCAATATCTTTTAGGGCTAACTACCTTTTAATTACGAATTACGAATTACGAATTAAAAAATTAAATTAACTCGTAATTCGTAATTATTCTGTCTTAAATTTCACTTTAGGATTAAGGTTTTTGCTTTTTGGTTGCTAACATCATGTTAGATTGATTCACCCCAAACTTATAACCCACTCCAAAATTAAGTGGTTTCACAGCAGCATTGCTTTGATAAACTTTCCTTAAATCCGGTTGGTAGCGAACACTAAATAAAGAAATTGGGTTGGTATAGGTTCCAAAAAAGTTTAAATTCCATTGTTTTTCTGCAAAAAAGTTAAGAGGAATCCCTGAATCATCCTGTAGAATAGCTTGACTTTGAGCCAGAATTAACTCTCTAATTCCAGCAAAGGCGGGTCTGTGCATTAAATAGGATGCGGCTTTAAGATAGGTAACGGGTTGCTCAATTTGTTTGACAAATTGAGTAAACTCTGGTGTTTTTTTCAAGCCATCATCGGAAATATCGGCGGAAAAATAATATAAAGTTCGAGGTTCTTTTTCCCCTTGAGAAACAAAATCAATTTTAACCCCAGGAATCATGCCTTTTTCAAACTTTTGAATTTTAGCATTTTTGTCTAATCCAATATATTGTAAGTCTAAAATTCTATTATTTGTTCTCGCCATAAATAATAAAATTAAAGGTAAAACTCCCTGATTGGATAAATCAGACTTCATTTCTTTGGTTTGAAAAAAGCTAAACTGAAGTAAAGAATAAAGAGAGTTTTTAACATCCCCCAACTTTTGATTACGCTGACTTTCGGATAATTCCTTAAAATTAGGAATAGTCCCCACTGGTTCTAAAGCTACTAGCACATATTCTCTAGCCGTCGGGAAAAATAAATTAGCATATAAGAAATCCGGCCCACTAAAGGGATAAAAAATCCTAGGATTAGATTGATTAATAGTAGCTAATTCCTGTTTAGACCATTCGCTAACTTTTGCCAGTTGTTGTTTTTCTAGTTTTGACCAAGCCGGATTTATAAAAGCGTGATAATTAACCCAAAAATTAGATTGGGTTAGGGGATAAAATTGACTTTTTGGATCAACTTTCATTCCCGCAATTAATTTAGCGGTATCGGTTAAATAATCCGCTTGTTTTTGATCATATAGGTCTAGGGGATTAACCGGAGGAGTAGGCGTTTCTGAGGATGTTTTTGGGGTTTCAATCTTTTGGGATTGCTCAATCTTTGGTTGAGGTTCAGTTTTAACACAGGACTGCAAACCAACAACACTTAAAATGATTAGTAATAGGGCTGAGAATTTCATAAATTACACCAATTTATTCCGAATACCGATAAAATAGAAGGGTAAACCCAAGGCAATTGTTCCTAATCCGGCTAAGGATTCAAGGGGTTTATCTTGAAAAATAAATATTAGCATCCAAAGGCTAATTCCTAAAAAAATGATCGGGGTTATTGGATATCCCCAAGTTTTATAGGGACGTGGTAGGTCAGGACGGCGGAAACGATGGACAAAAACCCCTAAAACCGTGATTAATGAAGATAGGGTTAGGGTAAATGCTAAATAGGTGATTACGGCTTGAAAGCTGGCGGTGATGATTAATATAATTACAATTGCTAGTTGTAAACATAGGGCATAATAGGGGATTCCATGTTGATTTTTTTGAGCCAAAATTCTAAATATGGGAATATCTTCCCCGATGACTTGGGTGACTCTTGGCCCAGCTAATACCATGGAACTAATCGAAGAAATTAAACCTAATCCAATTAATAATCCCATGATTTTTGCCCCTAAATTTCCAAATATTTGTTGGGCGACAATATAACCAATTTCTAATTGTCCGGCTAATTGTTCTATAGGTGTTGTATAGAGAAAAATAAAGTTCAAAAGCAGATATAAAACCGTAACTATTAATGTACCAATTAATAGGGATTTCGGTAAGTTTTTCTCTGGTTCCTTAATTTCACTCGCTAAATAAACCGCAGCATTCCAACCGGAATAGGAATAGGTAACATAAACTAAAGAAACGGCAAAAGATGAACTAAAAATTACCGAAATATCGCTAAAACTAGGTATAAATTCAATCGGTTGGGGGGTGGCTAAAGTTAACCCACTCAGGATAAAAACAATAATTAGGACAACTTTTAAAACCGTAAATCCCTGTTGAAACACACTGCTAATTTTCAGGGTTTGGGTATGAATTAAACTAACTAATATTACTGCAATTAGAGCGATAATTATGGGATAATTTAAACTAGGAAATACACTGGAGATATATTTTCCTAATGCCATAGCAGCAGCCGCAATAGGAGCCGCAAAACCAACGGTGACAGAAACCCATCCTGAGAGGAAACCAATCACCGGATGATAAATTTCAGAAAGATAATGATATTCTCCCCCAGAACGGGGCATAGCCGCCCCTAATTCCCCATAACATAGGGCACCGGAAAGGGCAAAAATACCGCCAATTAACCACAGAAATAAAATGGCAAAACCCGATTGAATATCAAGGACTTGAAACCCTAAACTGGTAAAAACACCCGTGCCAATCATATTAGCAATAACAAGACAAATTGCTGTTAATAAGGTGATTTGACTCTGGGATGAACTGGGTTTTTGTAAGGAATTAGAATTGTTCAAGATAGTTAAGAAATAGGGAACACCGGAACAGCCCCCCAAACCCCCCGTGCACGGGGGCTAGGGGCAGGGCTGTTTCATTTTCCATTGCCAACCCCTAAGACCTAACCCCCCAACCCCCTTCCCTAGTAGGGAAGGGGGAGTAATAAATAATTTTTTATGTTTAATAGTAATAATTAGTCCCCCCTCTCCCCCTCAAAAGGGGTTGGGGGAG
>Ga0082207_1000363_pt1 | contig 26115 bp, 23 predicted proteins | sample LakMenEpi10Aug09_FD_71540 | JGI IMG/M metagenome (GOLD analysis project Ga0082207, IMG submission 71540)
AAAACGGGAGTTAAAACTAAGCCAAAAAAATTTATGGATTACTAGAATTGCCTTGACGGTGATTACAGGAGTTGCTACTGTTGCTATTGTAGTTGCTGGGATTGCAAAACATCAATGGCAAGAAGCAGATAAAGGTCAAATTATTGCCAAAATTGAAACAGCCAATGCTCGCTTTACAGAAAATCCCAATACCTTTGATTCATTAGTAGCTGCATTAGAAGCAGGACAACTTTTTAAGAAATCGCTTTTTAATCGTAATAACCCTCAACTGAAGGCGGATGTTTTAACTGTATTAGCTCAAGGAATCAATTGGGTTAAAGAACAAAATCGTTGGCTGGGACATACGGATGCAATTCAAACCGTTAGCTTTAGCCCTGATGGTGAAATCTTGGCAACGGGAGGTTATGACAAGATCGTTAAACTTTGGAATCAAGATGGAAGTCTTTTACAAGAATTATCAGGACATCAGGATGCTATCAGAAATATTAGCTTTAGTTCCGATGGAAAAATGATGGCAACTGCTAGTTTAGATGGAACTGTCAGACTTTGGGAAAAACAAGGGGAAGATTGGAAAAAAATTCCTCAAGATCTATTATTGAGACATGATTCACCCTGCCATAGTATTAGTTTTAGTGGCAAGGAAGACTTAATTGCAGCAGGTTTGGAAAATGGAAAAATTAAACTGTGGACAAAAGACGGTAAACCAATTACTACTTTAACAGGGCATCAAGGAATAGTTCGTAGCCTTAGTTTTAGCCCTGATGGTCAAACTCTCGCGTCTGGAAGTGCTGATCAAACTATCATTTTATGGACAAGAAAAAATATTAACCAATGGTCTGTCAAAACCAAATTAAAACATAACCATGAAGTATATAGTGTTTCATTTAGCCCTGATGGTCAAACCTTAGCGAGTGCTAGTCTTGACAAAACGGTAAGGCTCTGGAATTTAGATGGGACTCCAAAATTTGATGCTTTAAAGGGTCACAAGAGTGGAGTTTTAAGTGTTTCATTTAGTCCTGACGGTAAAATTTTGGCTTCAGCAAGTGAAGATAATATCATTAAAACTTGGACTCTCCAAGGTCAGGAAATCAGCAGTGTTATAGCGCATCAAAATCGAATTAATGCTATTGATTTCAAGCCAAGATCAGAAAATCAAATTTTAGCCTCAGTTAGTGATGATAACATGGTTAAGATTTGGCAGTTTCGCAATTCTAAGATCAAACAAATTAAAAATTTTAATCATCTTGTCGCAAATGTTAGCTTTAGTCCTGTAGATGAACAACTACTAGCAACTTCCAATGGAGATGATGTAGAAGTCAAGTTGTGGAACCAAGATGGGGAATTGCAAAATTCTTTAGATACTCATAAGGGTATAGTTAAGGATATTAATTTTACTGCTGATGGGAATATATTGGGAACAGCCAGTAAAGATAAACAAGCATTACTTTGGAATTTTAAAGCTGGTAAAATAGAACATACTCTACGAGGTCATTCGGAAGAAGTTAGAAGTATTGATTTTAGTTTTGATAACCAATGGATTGCTACAACAAGTTATGATGGACAAATCAAACTTTGGAATCAGGATAATGGAAAAGAAATACAGGAACTTAATGAACATAATGGGCGGGTTTATAATGTAAGATTTAGTCATAAAGCACTTTTAATGGCAACAGCCAGTGAAGATAAAACCGTCAGAATTTGGACTCTAAAAACTAATCATCAGCCCTTAAAAATTAGCGATAAAAATCCGTTAATCATCGAGAATGAAAGCTCAGTTTATAGTGTCGCTTTTAGCCCTAATGATCAACTTATCGCTATAGGCGGTCAAAATAAAATGGTTGATCTGTGGGATATAAAGGGTAAACTTATTAAAAAATTTGAAGGACATGAATCTCCTATTTGGGGAGTGGTTTTTAATCCTAATCCTAAAAATAAAATTATTGCTTCTGCTAGTGATGATAAGACCGTCAGACTTTGGGATTGGGATAGGAGGACTCCTATTGTTACTCTCAAGGGCCATCAGGATGAAGTCAATGATGTTAGTTTTAGTAAGAGTGGTCGTATCCTAGCTTCCGCTAGTTCAGACAAAACAGTGATTCTTTGGGATGTGGAGCAAGTTACCGATTTGGATAAGCTTTTAGAAGGAGGATGCAGTTGGCTTAAAAATTATTTTACTTTTAATGATCCAAACAAAAATAAACAACTTTGTCCTGCTCCTAAAGGCTAATAAAATGTATTTTTCACTACTCTGGCTTAGAAGATCCTAAAGAAAAAATGAATTTCCTATAAATGGTGTTATTTTAACATATTATTAAAAATAACACCTTAAATTTTTAGAGAAAACAAGGATTTGAATTATGCCCTTAAACCAGAATTCATTAGGCTGGCTACCCGACTATCCTGACCAGAGAGATCTGAAACTAAGTGATCTGAACAAAAATATCATCAAAGATCAGTCTCAGAATTCAGAATATACAGCATCACAAATTCTTGAATTAGCCGAATTAATTAAAAAAATAGTCTCCAACACTGATCAAAAGGGAAAAACATCTTTAGATGAAAGGCTGGAAAGTATAATTCAAAAAAACCGGGATGAAATTTGTTTTTTAACAGTACAAAAAGAAAATAAATATTTTTTATACAGAGGAATTAAGAATGCAAAAGTTAAAGAAATTCAAGGCAAATTGTTTTCTATTTTGGACAAGTGTTGTTCATATTTAGACCCAGAGTCAAGTACAGAGATTAAAAAGGATTTAGAAAAGTTAAAATTAGAAAATGGTTATTTTGGAGAAGTTACACATAAACTCATAATTAAATTCAAAGCTATATGGGAGATTCCTAACAAAGATAGCATTTTAGATGTAGATGATGAGACTAAAGCCAACCAAGAAGAAGAATTTTATCAATACGATTCTAAGGTCACTATTTATAAAGTTTTAAACACAATTCATAATAGAATTAAGAATAAAAAAGAAATTGAAAATTATGAAGAAATTTGTAGAAATTGTCAAGAAGAAAAAGATACTAACGATTTTCCAGAAATCAAGATAGGAGATTATGGGAAGATAGTAAATCTTATTAAAAATAAATTAGAAGAACTAGGATATGGGATATTCTTTTCAGAAGATGAAAAATGTAGCTCCTTTTTTGGCTTTAAGACAGATTTAATTGTTGAATTTTTTCAAGGGATTAATGGTTTACAAGCTGATGGTATAGTTGGGCATTCTACTTGGCGAAAGTTATGCCAAAAAAATAATAAGGTAATAAATATATCACAAGTAAACGATATCAAGAATCTTAAAGCCTTTTCAATCATTTATATACAAAAAAGACTCAGGAATGATTTTAGAAAAGAAGAGATTAAAATCAACGGAATCTTCGATGAGGTTACTGAAAAAGTCATCGATGAAATCACTGTAAGTAAATCTGAGGAACAATCACAACTTTTAACTATTCAAGAATTTTTAAGACAGATTATTGAGAAGGCTGAAGATGAAAAACAGTGTTTTCGAGAGCAATTATTTACTTTTCTTGAATATAAGAATCAAGATTTTATCCAAAATAAAGAGAAAAAAAATCCTATTTTATTGAGTATTCAAAACCCTATTTCTAAAAACATCAAAAAAGATTTTCAAGATAAAATTCGACTCAAACTTGAAAATCATCAAGAAGCTCAAACTTTAGAAATAAAAAATCAATCGAGTAATGATCCGCTTCCTAACGATATTATTGCTATTATTGATCCATTGATCCAGTTGGTAATCAAACAAATTTCGGAAATTGGCATTCATGGTCAATTAAATTATGAACAAGCGATACCCCACGTTATAGAGTTAATAAATAGTTTTTTGGCTGAACCACTTTTAGATGAAGATCCAGAAAATCACCCTCAACAACCCCAATTTTTAGATAATTATGATATGAATACAAAATTTTTTCTTGAATTTCTGCGAGGAAGAAAAGAACGTGCGGGTGAGATCGATGTGATGTTAATTTATAAATCTCTGTCTACAATAGAAAGAAAAAGGTTAAATTATTCAATTTTCATAACTCTTGATAAAATTGAATGGATGATTGATAAGATAGAAGCCAAAACTTCAGAAGGAGAGAAGAATAAGTGGGATAATTTAAAAGCAAAAATAAAAGACATTAAAACCAAAGCTCTATCTGATTTCTCAAATGGAAAAAATAAAAATTCAAGAGATAGATCAAATCAAGATGAAAATCAGTTTGATTTTTTTCCCAAGAAAAATCAAACTACAATTCTGAAAAAATGTCCTGATGGAGAGCCTAATCAATTATCAGATCAAGATCATCAATTATCAGTTCCATTACTTACTGAATTTAAAAACAGTATCGACAAGTATGAACAATCTTACACATCCGTTTATTTCTGTTTACCTGAGTTTGTTGATTTAAGCTATTGGTGTTCTCCCGTTAGAAATCAAGAACCTTTAAGCTCATGTACAGCCTGTTCCGCCATTGCTTTAGTCGAATATTTTCAGAACAAAATTTATGGCGAATATACCAATGCTTCAGTCCTTTTTTTGTATAAAGTAACGCGAAAACTCATGCACCGTCAAGGAGATGTGGGTGCATCCATTCGGGAAACAATGAAAGCAATGGTCTTATTTGGAATTCCACCGGAAGAATATTGGCCTTATGAACCAAGTAAAATTGATGAAGAACCGAGTGGTTTTTGTTACTCCTATGGTCAGATTTATCAGACAATTAAATATTTCAGGCTCGACACTCCGGGTCTTCCTGCAACCCATTTATTGGCTCAAATTAAAATGACTTTAGTGGCTGGTCTTCCTTCTATGTTTGGGTTAACGATTTACAGTTCCATTTATGAAGAGGCTAACTACAAAAAAGGTTATATTCCCATACCTCACTCAAAAGATAATGTGCAAGGGGGTCATGCTGTTGTAGCAGTTGGCTATGATGATACTAAAATTATTGGAACCTCAGTCGGTGCGCTGCTGATCAGAAATTCTTGGGGGACTAATTGGGGTGAACAGGGTTATGGTTGGTTACCTTATGATTATATTCTTAAGGGATTAACATCAGATTGGTGGTCTTTGATAAAAGCAGAGTGGTTTGAAACTAAGAATTTTGGTTTGGGGCTTGATGATTGGAAGCATAATGATACCAGCAGCCCTGGTGATGAGAAGAGAGGAAACAGTTCGTCAACAACACCACCACCAACACCACCACCAAAACCAACACGTTAGCTCTGTCTTCATAATATTTAGATTACTGGGTTGTTAGTTTTTTTATCAGCTTGATTCAATTACTTCAACCCCGGTAAATTCCAACTTTGAACAACTTTTGTAATCGCGTCCCGGGTGGCTTCTGCACCAAAACCCCAAGCCATTAATGCAAAATAATCCTTCCAGGGATTGGCACCAAAGGTGGGGTTATCAATATATAATTGACTGAATCCGGCTCCGGCTAAAAAGATAACCGCGATCGCATAACTGGTTCCAGTAAATAATTTTAATCGGACTCCGGCCTTGGTTATTTCCGGTGTTGAATTTGTGGAACGAGTCTGAGGAGGAGAGCTAATTCCTCCCGATCCCAATAGATTCTTAGAAATACCAGATCGGGGTGAAGATTGATCATGTAATTGCTCTACTTGCTCCTTTAAATCATTTAATTCTGCTGTTAAAGCCTTAAATTGTGTAAAATTAGCCGGAGGTTCAGCAGCAATTTTCCCCTCTAATTGTTGAAATTGAGGCAGAATAGAACTCCGTTTATCTAAGGGAATTTCTGCAATTAAGGCTTTTAAATCTTGCTTTTGATTCTCCAAAACCAACTGATTCATCTGTTGGTAAATTTTCTCTAAACGTTCTCGAAATTGTTCGGGAGTTTCCAGTTCTGGCGCATCGTTAATCGTGGCTTCTAAATTCCGTAATATGGCTTTTACTTCTAAATCATTGGGGTTTTTATCCTCTAACTGTTGTCTGATTTGTTGACAATAATCAAATTGTTGTAACCAATCTGATCGTCCTTTTACCCATCTTTTCCAAATATTTTCTGTTTGTTCCAAAATGGCGATCGCTTGTTCCCACTTTTCGATCTGCAAATCCATTTTAATCTCAATTAAACACCCCTCAATATATTGTTTAAATGCCGTGATTTTTACAAATTCTATATCCTCCTGCATCTGAGTTTGTAATTGTCCTATCCGCACCAAAACTTCATCCCGAGGTCGTCCTTGGGCGCGATATACAGAGACTAAAATTCCTAATCCTGTTCCTAAAAATAATACTAACAGAGGAGGTAACCACCAATCTTTAATTTGTAAAGTAATAGGAAGGGTTAATTCTCCTCCGGTATAGGTTAAACGTAAATTGCCGAGATATTCTCCACTACTGGGAGCTTGACTTAAATTAAATTCAACTGGAACTATAATTTGATTTGATCTAATTGTTTGCCAATTTGACTTATTAGAAATAATACCCGATGCAGGAAATATTGTGATTCCATCCCGACTATTCAAATCTAATGCTAAAACCTGTAAATCCTGAATCGGACTATTAGTTTGGACAAAAATTTGACGAGATGGTTGTTTTTCTATGCGGTTTCCTGCAATCGTGATTTGAGTGGGTTGAATAGTGGTTTCAACTTGAGCATTCGCCACCGTTGGAGATAGGAAACAAAGAACAGGTAGGATGATTCCGGCTAAATATTTTTTCATGGTTGAAGTTGCAATCTAAAAAAAATAGCGTGATCGCTTGCTGTGTCTACGCTCTAGGACTCAAAAAATGCAAGATTTTTCGGAGAATGACAAAAGAGGGTTATTACTGATAATAACCACAATAACCAATCTGCCCTTATTATCCCCTAATATTTAATATTCGCAGACTGATAGGTAATTTTCGACATATTGCCAATGGTCATCACCATAGCTTTCTTTTAACAGGTTTCTGGTTGCCATTCCCAGAATTAATTCTCCTTCGTGGGTATAGAAAATTTTATGATCGACCTGGGTTTCTTCATCCGCCAAAAGTTGTTTTAGGGTACTGAGAGTATGGGCAAAACTCGCTAATACATAATGCTCTGTGAGCCATTCATCGGGATCGGGGATGATGCTTTTAGTCCGGTTTGGTTTTATCATGGTTATATCCCAGTAAGGCGAGGGGTTAATAAATTTTAGTCTTAAAACTCAGAAATCGTTTTGATTAGTGTTTAATATTTGATCCTGTTCTAATTGTGACAAAAATTTTAATCAGTTTCAGTGACGCTTATTGGGGAAGAATGATGATCAATTCCCGCCTTTTTTGTGATACAGATCACAGAAAGCCAGACAAAAGAGAAAAAGTTGACCTTTTGATCTCAAAACCGGTTCTAAAATCCGGTGTGGAGGTTTAGAGGGATTTGATATTAAGTATAATTCAACTTTACCAGAGTAAAGACCATCCATAGTCAATCCTAGAAAAATAATCATGTTACCTGTAGAACAAGTAGAATCAATAATATTAAGTTTAGTCCAACCTTTGGATGCTGAAATTGATCAAGAAAAGGTGGCAATAACTCAAGTTTCTGGTCGAATTTTGACAAAATCTGTAGTGAGTTCATTGGATTTTCCCCATTGGGATAATTCGGCAATGGATGGATATGCAGTCCGATATCAAGATGTTGAGGATGCTTCCATAGACCATCCTAAATTATTAGAAATTATTGAAGAAATCCCGGCTGGATCTACTCCTAAATCTACAATTAAAATGGGACAAGCTGCCAGAATTTTTACAGGTTCTTGTATTCCAAATGGTGCGGATATTATTGTAATTCAGGAAGATACAAAACGGGAGGGAAATCAGGTTAAAATTTTATCGTCTCCCACCAAACCCCAGGCTTTTATTCGACATCAGGGCTCGTATTACAAAGCAGGAGAACCCCTGCTTACTCCTGGCATTCCTTTGGATGCTGCGGAGATTGCGGTGTTAGCAGCGGCACAATGTACCCAGGTTCCGGTTTATCGACGGTTGCGGGTGGCGTTATTATCAACGGGGGATGAATTAGTCACGGCTGATACCCCTTTAAAACGAGGACAATTAGTAGACTCTAATCAGTATGCGTTATTTACGGTGGTCAGGAATTTAGGGGCAGAAGTGATCGAATTAGGGATAATTCCTGATCGACCGGAGGTATTAAAAAAAGCTATTTCTCAAGCGATAGAAACAGCCGATATTGTGATCTCAACCGGGGGGGTTTCTGTTGGGGATTATGATTATGTTGAGGAAATTTTAACGGAATTAGGCGGAACTATTCATATCCAATCGGTGGCAATTAAACCGGGAAAACCTTTAACAGTAGCCAAATTCCCGAATTGTTTATATTTTGGTTTACCCGGAAATCCTGTTTCTACTTTAGTAACTTTCTGGCGTTTTGTCCAACCTGCGATTAAAAAACAATCGGGGTTATTATCTCAGTTTTGGGGGCCAGAATTTGTGAAGGCGCGATCGCGTCAAGAGTTAAAAGGAGGAGGAAAACGGGAAATTTATGTATGGGGTCAATTATGTTTAATTGATGGGGAATATGAGTTTCAATTAGCCCCCGGAAGTCAAATTTCTGGTAATTTAATTAATTTGGCACAAACAACGGGTTTAGCAGTTTTACCGATTGGTCAATCTCAAATTAATGCGGGGGATACTGTTAAGGTATTGAAAATTCGTTAACAGCCGAGGGAAACCCTGAGCGAGCGAGGACGCTCGCACTTTCATCTAGTTGGAAAACCTAACGTAAACCCAACCAAGTGAATAAATCTTGATGGGTAAAAAATTCTAATACAATTAATAGAACAAATCCCAACATGGCAAAACGGCCGTTAATTTGTTCGGCGTAGAGAGTCCAACCCATGGCGGGTTCGGGTTGGGGGTTGGGTTGGGCTGGAGTAGAAGGTGTGGAAGAAGTCATGGTTGTTTTTCTAAGTCTTGAATAGATTGAATGAGCGATCGCACGGTTTCTGTGCCTTCAGAGGGTTCAAAGGTCAAGGGAAATTTACCCCGCATGATCACCCGCATTCCCACGGGCCCTAAGCTGAGTAACCCCTTGAGATCGCGGAAATAATTCCCCACTACCATTACAGCAAATTTGCGTTCATCTACCCAACCTCCCTGTTTTACCAATTCCACTAAAACCTTCCGGTGGCGGATGGGACGACTGGCGCTGGCATCTTTGCGTTCGAGAATTTCATGTTTAATTTTAGTAATCTGATCTAGGGGGGCGACCTCCATCGGACAAACAGAGTTACAGTTAAAGCAACGGGTACAGCCCCAAACCCCGTTGGTTCCTTGGCTATATTGTTCTAAACGTTGTTCAGTTTTGGCATCCCTGGAGTCGGCTACCATCCGTTGAGCTTTAGCTAAGGCGTGGGGCCCGACAAAATCGGGGTTAACTTCGACGGCATTACATTCGGAATAACAAGCCCCACAGAGGATACAGTTGCCCATTTGATCAAGTTGGGATCGTTCTTCTGGGGTTTGCAGAAATTCCCGTTCAGGAATAGCCCGACCTGCGGTACTAATATAGGGTTCAACGGTTTGCAAGTTATCCCAAAAACGGCTCATGTCCACCACCAAGTCTTTGATCACGGGGAAATTCCCCATCGGAGCAATAGTCATTTCTGGGATATCGTTTGAAGGAGTCTGACTGGAGTTCGCCTCGGCAATTTTTTGTAAACGGGCAACTTCACTGCCAATATTTTCCTTACAGGCTAACGCAGAACGGCCATTAATTCCCATGGAACAACTACCACAGATGGTATTGCGACAGTTTTTTCTAAAGGCTAAAGTTCCGTCCTGTTCCCATTTAATTCGGTTAAGACAGTCTAAAATAGTATTTCCGGGTTCGACATCGAGGAGATAACTTTGCACCTCCCTTGAGGTATTAGGATTTTGGCGGACAATATTAAACTTAACTCTCATATTTTTACACTGATTAGTTAATTTCGTAGTAAGTCCTTTAGGACTCTCTTAGCCCTAAAGGGCTTACTACCTCTTAGCCCTAAAGGGCTTACTACTATTTTAGGGTAGCCATTGGGGATGGAAACCAAAAAAGGGCAATTCTTCTGGTTTAACTTGAGGTTTGGAACCATCGGTAGGCGTATCTATCATTAATGGTAAAATCCAGATGCGACTGGTTTTAATTGTATCTCCTGCTTGGGTTTTTGTAGCTTGACTCGAATTATTAGATTCACCTATTTCAATAACGGTTTGATCAAAAAGTAAGGCTAATCCATCGGGAGACAAACTGATATTAATTTCTTGTTGGTTAGGTAAAATCACAAAGGGAACAACTTGTTTGGTTTTGATATCAATTGCTACAATATAAGGCTGTTCTTTGTAGACTTCAGGATTATCCAAAACTTCAGTAATTAAAGAATATAAAAGGCTATTACTGGGATCAAATTCGGCACTAACAATATTCCCAAACGGCGGGGTACGGTAGAGTTCCTGTTCTTGTCCTTGGTTATTAACTATAAACAGTGATCGGGTTCCATCGGGATTAAATTTTAACATCGCCGCCGCACTACCGTCATTAGCAAATCCTAAAACTCGACCAAATTTTGGTAAAAATTCTAAGGGTTTAGCATCGGGTTTTAGAGGTAAAATTGTTGTTAAATCTGGCCCTTGAGCAATAACCAGAGATTGACTATCTGGAGCAATTAAGAAGTCTCCTCCTTGTATATTTAAGGGTTTAGGAGATTTTCCGCTTTCAATAAACCAGGGACTGGCATCATTAGGATTAGTTTGACTAACCCTTTGAACTACAATAATTTTACCATCTGGGGATAAATCAAATTTTAAATTTCGATAATATTTAGCATCTAAAATCTTTTCAATTTTTCCGACTGGTTGAGCAGGTTCAGGATCTTCTCCAGGGGATTGAGGATTAATTCCTGTGGCAACAGTATATAATTCAGGTGAAATTGATCCTTGTTTTTGTTCGGATTTATTAATAGCAGAAAAAAGAATTTTATCTCCTTTAGGATAGATTTTAAAATCTAAAACAACTAAATCTTCAGGAGTTAAAATAATAGGTTTAGGTTCTTTTTCACTTAGATTAACTAAAACTAATTTTCCTTCTTGATTTTCCTGAACTCCAATATAAGCAAAGGCGCGATCGCGACTTCTGAAAAAGCCAGTAAACGGTTGAATTAATGTTCCTGGTTTATCGCCATATAAATGGTCTCTAGCTCCTTTTAACTGCACACTAAAGGGGGTTCCATAGGGTACAGGTTCCGATAAGGTATAGGCCATGCGTCGTCCTGCCCAACTAATTTTACCAGGTAAAGGTGGATCAATTTGAAAGTTTTTTTCTACACTTTCCCGATTCATAGGACGATTGAAAGTCAGCAATAATCCCATGTCTTCTGCCCCAATTTGTTTGTTTTGCCAACTAAATTCTTTGACTTGGGGAGTGGTGCGATCGCCTGTTAATAAAACAATTCCGATTAATACGGTTAAAACTGTAATTAAAATCCAGGCGGCTTTATCTAAGGGTTCAACCCATTTTAATTGTTTGAATTTTGAGATGGTATTGTTCATCGAAAAATTGGGTAGAAACCCCGTCGTTCTACGACGGCTTTATATTTTTAATTTAACACATTCACAAAAAGATATACTATAATGTGAGGTATGGAAAAAGCATTCAATTACCGATTTTACCCAAGTCCAGAGCAAGAGTCGCTATTGCGACGCACTTTGGGTTGTGTAAGGTTGGTTTACAACAAGGCTCTCCATGAGAGAACTCAAGGATGGTACGAAAGACAAGAAAAAATTGGATATAACCAAACATCCTCTATGCTGACCAAATGGAAAAAACAAGAAGACTTGGATTTTCTTAATCAAGTTAGCTGTGTACCAATACAACAAGGGTTGAGACATCTTCAATCGGCATTTGCTAATTTCTTTGCAGGAAGGGCAAAATATCCCAACTTCAAGAAAAAAAGGAATGGTGGTAGTGCTGAATTTACAAAGTCGGCATTTAAGTTTAAAGATGGAAAAATCTACCTGGCGAAAAGTGTTGAACCTTTAGATATTCGATGGTCTAGGCAGATTCCAAAAGGATGTGAGCCGTCCTCTGTAACAGTTAAGTTACATCCTTCTGGTCGTTGGCATATATCTATTAGATTTGATGACCCGACTATTAAACCTTTACCTGTTATTGATCAAGCGATAGGAATTGATTTAGGAATTAGTAGCCTATTAGTTACCAGCGATGGGGATAAGGTATCTAATCCTAAACATCTCAAAAAATCCTATCGTCAGTTACGTCAAGCGCAAAAAAGTCTTTCTCGAAAACAGAAAGGGTCAAAGAATCGGGAAAAAGCCAGAATTAAAGTAGCTAGAATTCACGCAAAAATTACCGATACCAGAACAGACCATATACACAAGCTAACAACTCAATTAGTTCGTGAAAACCAAACGATTGTGGTTGAGGATTTAGCTGTAAAAAACCTGGTCAAAAACCGAAAACTTGCACAATCTATATCAGATGCAAGTTGGGGTGAAATCACTCGACAATTAGCCTATAAATGCCGTTGGTATGGGAGAACCTACATCGAAATAGATAGGTGGTTTCCTAGTTCAAAACGGTGTAGTAATTGTGGATATATTGTGGAAAAAATGCCGTTAAAGATACGAGAATGGGAGTGTCCAAACTGTGGGACTCACCATGACCGAGATCTTAACGCCAGTAAAAATATTTTGGCGGCAGGGCTTGCCGTGTTAGTCTGTGGAGCGAGTGTAAGACCCGAACAGAGTAAATCTGTGAAGGCAACTGCTAAGAAGCAGAAACCTAAATTGTGAAGTTTAGGAATCACCGTCAGTTTTACGGCGGTGAGGATGTCAATTTAACAATATTTAACCCGTAGATTTCTATTGCCCTATTGTTTCAGCTTAGAGCGAACAAATTCTGTCAATAGACTTGACAACAAAGCTCTCTACCATTGATAACAGACAATCAAAGACAGATTTTTAACCCATGACAACGGACAATCGACAAAAAAGAATCGCAATATTTGATAGTGGTGTGGGGGGATTAACGGTTTTAAGGGAACTGTACCGTCAACTGCCCAATGAATCCGTTCTTTACTTTGGAGATACGGCGCACTTGCCCTATGGAACCCGTTCAAAAGAGGAAATCTTGCAGTTTGTCCGCCCAATTATTCTTTGGGCAATGCAACAGGACGCCAAAATGGTTCTCATGGCCTGTAACACCAGTTCCGCCCTGGCTTTAGAAACGGTTCAAGATGAATTTGATATACCGATGCTAGGACTGATTCTTCCGGGTGCTCAAGCCTCAGTGCGACAAGGAAAACGGATTGGAGTGATTGCCACCCCCGCCACAGCCGCTAGTAATGCCTACCGCTATGCGATTCAAGAAACCGATCCATCGGTTCAAGTCTGGCAAGTGGGCTGTCCAGAATTTGTTCCCCTCATTGAACAAAACCGAATTCATGACCCTTACACCTATCAAGTGGCACGGGAATATTTAACCCCGTTAATTCAGCAGCAAATTGATACTCTGATTTATGGTTGTACCCATTATCCCCATTTAGCCCCAGTGTTGCGCTCAATCCTTCCGGCTCAGGTTCAGTTGGTTGACCCGGCAGTTTCTTTAGTTAAAGCTACTGTTAAGGAGTTAGAACTGTTAGGAATGCGGAATACTCAGCCCCCCAAACCAACGCGGTTTTGTGTGAGTGGCTGCCCTCAACAGTTTGCTGATCTTTCGGTGCAGTGGTTGGGATTCACTCCCGCAGTAGAGGCCACTACCCTACCCGTAATGGAACCCCTCACCGTCAGTAATCAGTAATTAATCAGTGTAGAGACACGCCATGGCACGCCCAAACTGTACTTGGTACTCCAAGTCAGTGTGGGTAGTTCACAAGATGTTTGTTGTATACTTAGCAAGGGCTAAGAGTAAATAAATCATCAGAACATAACCCGTGGCCAGAAGCGGGATGATTAAGGGCATATCGTTATAGAACATCATGAGTCAGCCTGAAGAAATAGGAGGAGGAGCAGCAGCACAGAAGTTTAAGACCCGCTACATCAGGTCAACAAGCGATCGCAACTGCCAGCGCTCTTGTGACCCACAAATAAAAAATTCCTACGGGAAATGAGAATTTCCCCGAAATGTTGCTAACACCGAAACTCAGGAGAGGAATCCCTACTGTAAAACCTAGGACTTTCTCATAAAACCCTAAATAGAGAATCTTCTAACTGATATCGTGGACAGCCTAATGACCAGAACGGAGTTAGAAGCTCGTCGAGAAGTCCTAACGGCTATCCTTAAAGCCAATAGATTAATTAGGTGGCGATAGATTTTCTTGAACCCAGTCGCTAGACCCGTTGTCCCTAATGTATAGAATTCTTTAAACTCTTACCCCTAAGATAACATAAAAATTAGAGAATGGTAGCGGTGCACGGAAATTTTTTTCAGAATTTGATCTGCCCACCGCGCCTAAAAAATAGAGTAGGGGAAAGAGGGCGCAAAATCTCCAGAAGCGACGTTTTGCAAGAGTTAAGGGTGGGTACTAAAACCTAGAAATTTTTGAGGATTACCCCTGGCTACGGAGAGTTCCCAAGACAATATTTTAGCAAAAATGCGATCCCCTGAGCCGAAACAGATTAGAATCAGACTATGATATGTAAAATTTTGTTAACTCAACGCCTGAGTTGGCTAATCCATGACATCGCAAACTCTTCTATTTTCGCCAGTTGAAGCAGACCTGCGGCAGTTGACCGATAACTTAAAACAGCTTGTCGGTGCGCGACATCCAATTTTGTATGCCGCCGCAGAACACCTGTTTAGTGTCAAAGGGAAACGGGTACGTCCTGCGATTGTCCTGTTAATTTCCCGAATGACAACGCCCGATCAAAATATTAGCCTGAAGCACCGGAGGTTGGCAGAAATCACAGAAATGATCCATACCGCCAGTCTCGTCCATGATGATGTCGTGGACGATTCTGAAATGCGTCGGGGAGTTCCAACGGTTCATAGTTTATTTAATAACCGAGTTGCGGTATTAGCTGGAGATTTTCTATTTGCTCAATCTTCTTGGTATTTAGCCAATTTGGATAACCTGGAAGTGGTAAAATTATTGTCTCAGGTAATTATGAATTTAGCGGAAGGAGAAATTCAACAGGGTCTTAATCGGTTTGATACAGGATTATCAATTGAAACCTACTTAGAAAAAAGCTATTATAAAACTGCTTCTTTGATTGCCAATAGTTCTAAAGCGGCTGGTGTTTTGAGTGAAGTTTCTCCGCAACAAACCGAAGATTTATACAACTATGGTCGCCATCTAGGTTTAGCCTTTCAAATTGTTGATGATATTTTGGATTTTACGGGTTTAACCGAGGAATTAGGTAAACCCGCAGCATCCGATCTCAAAAGTGGAAATTTAACCGCACCCACCCTTTATGCTTTAGAAGAAAAACCCCATCTGGAAACGTTAATTGAGCGAGAATTTGCTACGGATGGAGATTTAGAACAGGCTTTAACCTTAATTAAAGATAGCTCAGGGATTCAACGCTCTAGGGAGTTGGCTGCCTATCATGCCCAACAAGCGGTAAAGTATTTGGAATCTTTTCAAACTTGTGAATCTCGACAGGCGTTAATCGGTTTAGCAGATTATGTTTTAAGTCGGCTGTATTAAAAGGAGTTGACAGTTGACAGTTGACTGATGACGGTTAACTGTTAACTAAAAAGACAGTTATTGTTTGCATCCTGAAATCAATTAAGCTACATTTTCAGAAAAGAAAAACACCTTTCCTCCGTAGGCTCGTTGTAGATAATCTTCCTTCAAAACTTGTTGACGATTTCCCAGCGCAATTACCTCTTGATTTAGTAAAACCAAATCATCAAAATTAACAATAGATTCCCCCAAATCATGGTTAATTACAATCACAATTTTACCCGATGCTGCTAACTCTCGAAATAAACTAAAAATCACCGCTTCGGTTTTTTGATCAATGCCAACAAAGGGTTCATCAAAACAAAAAATATCAGATTCCTGGGCTAAAGATCTAGCTAAAAATACACGCTGTTGTTGACCGCCAGATAGTTGACCAATGGGGCGATGTTTATATTCAACCATTCCCACCCTTTCTAACGCTTGGGTGGCGATGCGACGGCTGACTCCAGAAAAAGGACGCAACCACCCGGTTTTCCGCACTCTCCCCATCATCACAATATCCCAAACCGTTGCCGGATAGTCCCAGTCAATTTGCGATCGCTGGGGAACATAGGCGACCCGTTGACGTTGCTGAATTAGGGGTTTTCCGTCATAGACCACCGCACCCGTCCCCACCGGAATTAAGCCCAACATCGCCTTCATTAAGGTACTTTTCCCCGCCCCATTCGGCCCAATAATCCCGGTTAGTCGTCCGGGTTGGATGTTTAGACAGATATCTCGTAACGCTTCCACCCCGCGATAGTTGACGCTGAGGTGACCGATATTTAGAGTATGGTTGGGATGGGGGAATTCTATAATGTTCATCTGTTTTCTATGCCCTTTTTGGGGATGATGATGTTTATAGTATATCATAAAAATGAAAATATTATGAAAGTTTAAAGATTATGTTGTCAATAATTGCTCAAAAGTCCTTTTGTATGCGGTTTTGGGGTGTTTTTTTCGGGATTATGTTAACGGGATTAAGTAGTTGTACTCAAGAAAAAATAAATAATTCTGTTAATAGTAATCAACCGAAAGTAGTATCAACCAGTACCATTATTGCTGATTTAACTGAACAAATTGCTGGGGATGAAATTGAACATCTAGGAATTTTAAAACCGGGTACAGATCCCCATGTTTATGAACCTGTGCCTCAAGATAGTATTGCTTTAGAAAAGGCGGATTTAATTCTTTATAATGGTTATAATTTAGAACCGGGATTAATTAAGTTAATTCGGGCGGCGGGAACTCAGGGAAAAAAAGTGGCGGTGGGGGAAGTGGTTAAACCTTTGGATTTTCAATATAAAGGACAAAAACAACCCGATCCTCATGTTTGGGGAACGGCTAAAAATGCTATTTTAATGGCGAATAAAATTAGGGATGAGTTGATTATTTTATCTCCTGAAGATCGGGATATTTTTACTAAAAATGCGACAAAATTGACCCAGGAATTAACTCAATTAGATATTTGGATTAATGAACAAATTGCCACTATTCCTCCTAAAAATAGAAAGTTAGTTACAACCCATGATGCGTTTCAATATTATGCTCATGATTATAAATTAGAGGTGATTGGGACATTAATTGGGATTAGTACGGAAGAACAACCGAGCGCAAAAACTGTTAAAACCTTAGCTAATTCGATTCAGAAAGCGGGGGTTCCAGCTATTTTTGCAGAAACTACAATTAACCCTCAATTAATTACAACGGTTGCGGAAGAATCGGGGGTTAAATTAGCTCCAGAGCAGTTATATTCTGATTCTATTGGCGCTCCAGGGAGTGGGGGAGAAACCTATATTAAAATGTTAGTTAAAAATACTCAAACTATTGTGGAAGCATTGGGAGGAAAATATACTCCTTATGCAGTTTTTTGAGGTTTCATAACTTCATAATTGTTTTGATCTTTTAGACTAAAAGCCACTTTGGTTGCGGGAATTCTGCCATCAAGGAGATTGAGATAATTACTTCTAAGCGATTCGCTAAACAAACTATATTGATTAATTAAGGCTTAGATTTTTCCAAGGCATTATTTTGAACAATATTATGATCTGTCAGAGGTTGATAATTGCCTAAAGTCAGGGTGAAATTATTGAAGAATACAATAGGTAAAATTCCTAAACTCATTAAACCTTTGTTTAACATAATTAACCTCTTTCTATATTTCCCGTTCTCTGCTATAATACAATTATAAATTGATTCTAACAGGATCAGTTATTGTTTTTATTTTCGTTATTGAAATTTATATGGGGAAAAATGGCTAACTTATTAGTGACCGGGGTGGCAGGATTTGTGGGATTTCACCTGTGTCAACGTTTGTTAGACCGAAGAGACACCATCATCGGAATTGATAATCTCAATAATTATTATGATGTTTCTCTAAAACAAGCCCGTTTAGAACAGTTAAAAAACCGATCAGGATTTTCCTTTAAAAAATTAGATTTAGCGGATAGAGAGGGAATTAATCAGTTATTTGCTCAAGGAAATTTTGAACAAGTTGCCCATCTTGCCGCCCAAGCCGGGGTCAGATATTCTTTAAAAAATCCCTATGCTTATGTTGATAGTAACCTAGTGGGATTTCTGAATATTTTAGAAGGGTGTCGTCACTCCCAAATTCAACATTTAGTATATGCGTCTTCGAGTTCTGTTTATGGGGCGAATAAAAAAATCCCGTTTTCAGTAGAAGATAATGTAGATTACCCGATTAGTTTATATGCAGCAACCAAAAAATCCAATGAATTAATTGCCCATAGTTACAGCCATTTATATCATATTCCGATGACAGGATTGCGATTTTTTACCATTTATGGGCCTTGGGGTCGTCCCGATATGGCGATGTTTATTTTCACAAAAGCCATTCTCGAAGAAAAACCCATTGATGTGTTTAATTATGGCAAAATGCAACGGGATTTTACCTATATTGATGATATTGTAGAAGGAGTAATTAGAACATTAGATAGAATTCCCCAATCCGGTGAAAATCCCCAGACAAACGCACCCTATAAACTGTATAATATCGGGAATAATCAACCGATTGAATTATTACATTTGATTGAAGTCTTAGAAACGGCATTAGGTAAACCCGCAATCAAAAATTTTATGCCCATTCAACCCGGAGATGTCCCGATAACCTATGCGGATGTCGATGCTTTAATTCAAGATATAGACTTTCAACCCAATACTTCTATTGAAGTCGGAGTCCAAAACTTTGTAGAATGGTATCGCTCCTATTATCAGGTTTAAAGGGAATACAAGTGGTGGGGTGGGTGACTTTTTGTGCCTAGCATTCGCGGGTATGCTATTTGCACCCAAAAGGGCAAGATTTTTCACGAATCATTGCAATACTCGAATATAGAATGTTAATGTTGCTAAAATCATTAATAAGACTAATAACAGAGGTCATTCCCGCAGATCCAAATGCCGCCTATTTTAAACTAAATGATAATTTATCTAATTATAAAAAGATAGTGACAGTATGTAAAAGCGGAAAACCGTACTTCATGGGTTGGTATATACAACCTGGAGGAGATTGGCGATTTTATTTACAATTCGTTACACTGAAGTTATGAAAGACCAGAGGTTGAATCTACTTCTGGATTACTATAAGAGGTAGCCAATATGAATGGCTCTATTCGCGTCGGTAATCTATTCGGTATCCCATTTTATATTAACCTTTCTTGGTTTCTGATTCTGGGATTAATGACCCTTAGTTATGGGGGAAATTTGGGATCTCAATTTCCCCAATTAGGTTTAGGACTGTCATTATTCCTCGGATTAATTGCCGCATTGCTTCTATTTGCTTCGGTTTTAGCCCATGAATTAGGACATAGTTTTGTAGCAATCAAACAAGGAATTCAGGTTAAATCTATTACGTTATTTTTGTTTGGGGGATTAGCCGGGTTAGACCAAGAAGCGAAAACTCCCGCCGGGGCTTTCTGGATTGCCATTGCTGGGCCGTTAGTCAGTTTATTGTTATTTTTGGGGTTGCATTTTATTGGCTCCTATTTGCTAGTAACAGGGCCTTTATCGGCTTTAGTTAATCTCTTGGCTTATGTTAATTTAGCCCTAGCAATCTTTAATTTAATTCCCGGTTTACCCCTTGATGGTGGGAATATTCTTAAAGCTTTGGTTTGGAGAATTACCGGGAATCAATATCAGGGGACTCTATTTGCAAGTCGAGCGGGTCAAGGATTAGGTTTAATCGGAATTTCATTGGGATTTTTACCCCTGTTAATCTCCGGTGGGTCTCCTAATTTCTGGACAGTTTTGATTGGGTGGTTTGTATTTAGTAATGCTGGGGTTTTAGCCAAGGATGCCAAGCTGCGGAATAAATTATCGGGTTTTACCGCCGAAGATGCTTTAGTGAATCAAAATTCCGTGGTTTCTCAAGACATTTCATTAAGAACTTTTGTCAATGATTATATTATTGGAAAACCGGCAATTCAACAATTTTTAGTCATCAATGAAGTAGGCAAATTAGTCGGGCAAATTAGCGGAGATGACCTTAAACCTATTCCTACAGCGCAATGGCCTGTAACTCATATTGAAACAGTCATGAAACCCGTTGTTACAACAATTATTGATGCTAAACAATCCCTATTAGAAGTAGTGAATTTATTGGAACAACAACAGTTAAATGAAGTTACGGTGGTTCGGAATGGGGTGTTAGTGGGATTTATTGAAAAAGCATCAATTCGTCGTTTATTAGATGAATCGACTTCCTAATCGTGATGGCGATTGCTATAACAAAAACCCGGTTTATGGATTTAAACCTTTGCTAACGCTTCAATTGCGGCTTCTAATGCTAAGGAAATATGTGTCCAATGGGTTCCACCTTGACAGAAAACAATATAAGGTTCTCTTAACGGCCCATCGGCGGAAAATTCCGAGGTACTCCCATCAATAAAAGTTCCCCCCGCCATGACTAAATGACTTTCATATCCGTGCATTTCTGCGGGTACGGGTTCCAGATAGGAACCAATCGGAGAATATTGTTGAATCGCCCGACAAAAGGCAATTAACTTATTAGGAGAACCTAACTCAATGGCTTGAATCACATCCCTTCTTGGTTCAAACGGTAAAGGATTAACAGGGTATCCTAATTGATTAAAAACATAAGAGGTTAAATGGGTTCCTTTAATTGCTTCTCCCACCATTTGAGGCGCTAAAAATAACCCTTGAAACAGAATCCGATTCTGATCAAAAGTTGCCCCTCCACTGCTACCAATACCCGGCGCTGTTAATCGACAGGTTGCCGCTTCCACCAAATCTTCCCGCCCAGCAACATAACCCCCCGCTTGTACAATAGTTCCCCCCGGATTTTTAATTAAAGAACCCGCCATTAAATCCACACCAACGGCCGTTGGTTCCCGATTTTCAATAAATTCTCCATAACAATTATCCACAAAACAAATAGTATGGGGATTCTGTTTTTTAACAATATTAACAATTTTCTCAATCTCATCAATCGACAAACTCAAACGCCAGGAATAGCCGCAGGAACGCTGAATTAAAACCATACGGGTTTTAGCAGTTATTGCCGACCGTAGACCCTCCCAATCAATTTTTCCTTGAACAGTTAGCTCCAATTGGCGGTAAGATATGCCAAAGTCTAATAATGAACCTTGACCTTGACCGCGCACACCGATGACCTCCTCCAAGGTATCGTAGGGAGTGCCAGTTACCGCCAGCAGTTCGTCCCCAGGACGCAAACAGCCAAATAGGGCACAGGTAATGGCGTGGGTTCCAGAAACAAACTGCACTCGTACCGCAGCAGATTCGGCCCCCATAATCTCGGCAAAGACTTGATCCAAGGTTTGACGTCCCAAATCATCGTGGCCATAGCCTGTAACACCTGCAAAGTGGTGAGTTCCAACTCGGTAGCGACGGAAGGAATCTAAAACTCGTTTAAGATTATGCTTGACCTGCGTGTCAATACCAGAAAAAATCGGAAATAGTTCCTGTTCTGCTTCTTTTAGCTGTTCGATGCTGGATATCATCACTGAACTCAATCAATTTGTGGGCGGTGCATATTATGACGCAAATAGGACTCTTTTGTTAAAAAAAAAGCTCGAATTTTCGTTTCTTCATGACGATTGCAACTTCACCTCAATATAAGCCCGACTGGATCACCATTGCTTTTATGGTGTCACTCCATGCTGCCGCGCTGCTGGCATTTTTACCCGGTAACTTTAGCTGGCCCGCCGTAGGTCTAGCTCTATTTTTACATTGGGTGACGGGAGGCTTAGGAATTACCCTAGGATTTCACCGCCTGGTTAGCCATCGCAGTTTTGAGGCTCCCAAATGGCTAGAATATTTTTTAATTTTTTGTGGAACCCTCGCTTGCCAAGGAGGGCCGATTGATTGGATCGGGTTACACCGTCTCCATCATCAATATTCCGATTACGATCAAGATCCCCATGATTCCACAAAAGGTTTTTGGTGGAGTCACATGGGCTGGATGTTGTTCCATACTCCGGCGGATGAAGAAATTCCCCGTTTCACAAAAGATATTTCCGATGACCCAGTATATCAGTTCTTCCAAACCTACTTCTTGGTAATTCAAGTGGTATTTGGATTCTTGCTGTATCTAATGGGCGGTTGGCCTTTTGTGGTTTGGGGTATTTTCTTTCGGGTGGTGGTGATGTTCCACTGCACCTGGTTTGTGAATAGTGCTACTCACAAATTTGGCTATCAAACCTACGAATCGGGGGATTCCTCCCGTAACTGCTGGTGGGTCGCCGTTGTTACCTATGGTGAGGGTTGGCATAATAATCACCATGCTTTTCAATATTCCGCCCGTCACGGTTTGGAATGGTGGGAAATTGACTTAACCTGGATGACCATTGCGCTGTTACAAGCGTTGGGGTTAGCCCAAAAAGTAAAATTACCCCCCGCCAATGCTGAAGCCCAACGTATCTAAAATTGCCGATTACCCTGAACAACGTGCTTCAGGGTCATTAGGGCTTCTAAACCTATTAACCCCCGACGATATCCTTTCTGGTTAGAAATTCCCAGAAAAATTGCGTCTCCTCGGTTCAAGTGACGGGAAAATCGAGGAGACGCATTAATAAAGGTCAAGGCACTATTGACATCCTGCGCAAATTTTCGACTCTCGGAATAGGATTCGGTGGCTAAACAGTTTGCGTGACCGCTACTATTGGTATTCATCCAAATAATAGCTTGTTGTAAATGATCTACCCTTTTAAAAGCAACGGTGCGAGTTAAATAAGGTCTTGACCATTCTGTTGTTTCTGCTAAAATTAATTCCGAAAATTCTTGAGCGAGCCCTTCATCTCCTCGCAGTTCAAATCCAGCTTCCCGTAAGTTATTCCATAATCGCACTAGGGATGAGCTTTTTTGATTAGGATCAATCAGAACTTTTTCAATGGCATTAACGGCATCCGGTTTACCATCATGACTATCTAAGATCATCCATCGCACCGTATCCACACTTGCCGTAGATGACCAGTATAAATAACAATTTCCCATGGCGGAACGCAAGACGGGAACCGTAGATTGATTTACGACCTGCTGCACAAAATTGGGGCGACCGTAGGGAATGACTAAATTGATATATTTGTCTTGAGTAATTAACTGTTTAATCGGAGTATGGGGTTCTGACGGCAGCATTTCTAAACAGCCTGGGGGAAGTCCTGATTCCTCTAAGGCGAGTTGCAAGGTTTGAACAATCATCTGATTAGAATGGCTGGCTTCTGTTCCCCCTAACAGCACTAAACTATTGGCGGTTTTTAAACAGAGTCCCGTCGCAATCGCCGCTAATTCGGGGAAGGCTTCATAAACCAACGCCACTACCCCCAGGGGAATCGGTTGAAAGTAGGTTTGTCCCTGTTCAAGTTGATAGGAAGCACTCATCACCCGACCAATGGGATCGGGCAGTTGTCCCAGACGTTCTAAAATTTGAACGGTGGTTTCTAAGCGTTCTGGGGTGAGTTTCAGCCAGTCGGTGATTAATTCCGATAACCCTAGGTTGCGACTGGCTTCTAAGTCGAGGGTATTGGCTTCTAAGATGTCATTCTGTCGCGATCGCAATGCTTTCGCCATCAGTTGCAAGGCGAGACTTCGATCTGCCCCTCTAGTTTTGGCTAATTCAAAACTAGCAAGGTAAGCACGACGCAAAGGATTATCGGTCGGAAGGAGAGAGAAATCATCAATTATCATGCCGCTAACGCCTGTAAGCGAGCCAAACCATCAATGCGGGTAACATCGCCAACACAATAGCAACCATCGCCCATAACACCAGATTTGGCCCAGGTGAATACAAGGCTAATGGTAACCAGATCACTAATGGAACTAGGAGCATCCCCAAAGCCATAGGTAGATAATGGGCTTTTAACCCTGGACTGGCTTTGTTCCATTGATGACCTGTCCAATGCCAAGCCTGCTTATAAGGATAATGGGTGGCGAGTTGTTCTAAGCAATAACCACTCTCATCGACAACGAAAATTTGCTGACAGCGATCGCAGCCAAAGGCTTCCGTCAGCGCAATGGGAACTAGCCGCCCCTTTCGCCGACAAGGGCAAGGATAATCCCCATTCAAATCAATCTTTTGAGCTTTTTGGGATGGCACAAGCGATCGGTTAATTTAATAATGTTTTACGATAATTAAGTCAAAACTGGCTATTTGCAATTATTATACTCAACTCCATCCTTCCTAGTATCATTTCCTCGTTCCTTCGTTCAAGCAAGCGATCGCCACTTTTACACTCTTTTATTGTAGAGCCAGCGATCGCCACTTTTAGACTCTTATTTGCTTGTTGATTCTGATTCAAAATTGCCAAAAATTTTAATAAATTTTCACACTCTCTCTAATGTTTTTCCGAAAAGTTGAGGTTTGGGTAAAGGCTCATCATTGTTCACTGCCGACTCTATCAGTAGTTCTAAAACTTCTTGTGCATTCTTTAACGCTTCTTCATGGGTATCCCCATGGGTGTGACAATGTTCTCCCCATTCAGGAAGGCTGACCACATAACACTGATCTTCATCTGACCATTGAATAATAATGGTATAAGAGCTTTTCATCGTTGTTGATCCTCCTTGATTTTAGCAAGTGTATTTAAAGCATTTATAACATCTCGTTCTTGATCGGGTTTGGCATCATTCCCATCCTTTCCTGATAAGATTACTTTTCCGGGTAAAAGTGGATGTGACCATTTTGTATGGCTTCCTTTACCCGGTTCCTCAGTAAAACCTGCTTTCAGAAGAAGGTTTTTTAATTCCCTAATTTTCTTTGGCATTTTTCCAGGTTAGCTTAATAGGCATAATTTTAATCGGTTTTTGGCAGAATTTTGCATAAGATTAACTGATTATATTCGGGCAAAAAGGTAGGGATGTCGATAATTTTAATTAATCTTTTCTTCCTTTACTTCTTCAGTTTCCTCTTGAGGAGTTAACTCTTTTTGCACTGCCTTGGGTTCCATAATTAGAGTCTGAATCGGTTTATTTGAACTGTTTATATTGTCGTTTTGCTGTTGATTATTTGGATTTTGATCGTTGGATTGGATATAGAACCAAATTCCTAAAGCTAAAGAGATGCAAAACAATATAGCCAAAACAGATACAACTATTTTTTGTTGAAGTTGAATAGGTCTTTCATTTTTTCTGCTGCTTCTACTACTTCGTTTATGCCCTTTATCATGCCCTTGACTGTTTCCTCCGTGAACTTCTCGAAATTTTCCTTTAACTCCTCGAAAGGAATCTTCATTTTTTTGTTCACCTCCAAGTTCATCAACAAATTTTGCTAATCCTCGAAAAACGTTTGCCTTTTTAAAATCAGCATAACTTTGAATTCCTGTAACTACCACTAAAGGAATATCTTTTTTAGGTAAGGATTGTTCTTTCAAATCCTTTGCTAATTGCTCTAATTGTTCTAATTGTTTAATAGGCTCATCAGATTTTATCTCTAATTCAGGTTGTAGTTTTAACTCTGATTTAGAAGCTGAGGAATTCTCTTGATCTTTTAAAAGGTTTATTAGAGATTCAAAGTCTTCTACAGTAAAACCGTTTTTCCCTCCATCCTTTACACAATCCTCTATACTCTGCTTGGGGTCAATTTCACCAGTAACAGGTGATAAAATTTTACTCGCTAAACTACGAATTTTTGCCTCTTTATCGTCATTATCGTCTACTATCCATGCAACAGAAATAAAAATAATCCGATTTTGGTAATCTCGTCTTGCAGAAGGAATTTCATCATTCGTTAACCCGCTTAAGGTTTGTAAGAGACGACTTTTGCCTTGTCTCATCCGTCCTACAACCCCAATATTTAAAGTATCTCTGGAAAATCGTTCTCTGAGTTTGGATAATGCACCTAAATTTTCAGAAATGTCATGTTGGAATTGGGAAAAGTCAGGGTTTCGTAACTTTTCTTGGGTAGCGGAATCGTCAATTTTACTTAACAGTTGATG
>Ga0082207_1000369_pt1 | contig 25911 bp, 20 predicted proteins | sample LakMenEpi10Aug09_FD_71540 | JGI IMG/M metagenome (GOLD analysis project Ga0082207, IMG submission 71540)
CGACGAGGGCCCGGACAGATCGATCAACTCGGACGCATCGATCGGAGGTAGGGTCAAGTTCGGGGAGAGGTCCCCGAGGAACATCAGCCCGGCGGGTGCCGCGGGTCCGAGTTCCGCCGTTGGGTCCATCAGCTTGCCGGTCCGAGGGTGTCCGTCGAGGACCGCATGCGGCTTGCCGAAAATCGAGCCATACGTCGCCGCACCGATTCCATCGCGAAAACCGTTTCGGGGATGGTGCAAGAACGTGGCGCAAAAGAACCGATCCCCGTTGGGGAGCCAAGCCACATCGACCAGGTTGTCCATGCCACCGGTCATGACAGGATCGATAGGGCCACCTTGCGGGTGTCGTCGGTACAGGTGGGAGGCCTTGCTGGTCCAGGTTTTCTCGACGTGGACTTTTCCGGGAAGGATTTCGTGCGTTTGTTCTGCGAAGGCGGATTTGGTCCAGTAGATCCAACCGTCGGGACCTAGCCACGGTCCATGAAGATCATTTGCACATCCAGTGAGGGTTGTGCCATCGAACCAGATTTGCCGGTTTTCGCAAACGCCGTCGCCATCGAGGTCTGAGAGTTTCCAGATTTGAGGCGGTGCAGTCAGAAGGATATCGTTGCCGATGCAGAGGATACCTTCGGGGAAGCTAAGTTTATCTGCGATGACTTGTCGGCTATCGAATTTTCCGTCGTTGTTGGAATCTCGAAGTCGCACGAGTCGGTGCGGGCGGGAGATGAGTTGCTCTTGAACGGTCTGTTTGTTTTGCAGGTTCCAGACCGACTCGGCGACGACCAGCGAGCCATCGGGGGCGAAGGCCGCGACGATCGGCCAGGTGCACAGTGCATCGTCGGAGACCTTTTCGATCGAGCAGGATTCCGGGATCGAGAATTCGATCGCGTCGATCTTGACGGTCTTCGAGGCCCAAGAAGCCTTGCGGGAATCTTGGGCCATGCTCGATGGGGTTAGGGTGCCGAGGCACACAAGGAGGGTAGCAAGGAACGGTGTCCAGGAAATCATGTCCAAGTTCCTTGCCGGACTCTTTAGTTTTTGACCTCAAACTCCGCGTCGATCGCGTCGTCGTTGGATCCCTTGGAATCTGGCGTTTCGGTTTGGGTTTGTGGGGAGGAAGCAAACGCAGAACGGAAGGCGTTGGCCGTTTGTTCGAGTTCGGTCGTAGCGAGCTTGATCGCTTCGGCTTCGTTTTGTTTGAGGGCTTCGCGCAGTTTGCTGATGGCCGCCTCGAGAGGCTCACGGTCGGACACTGCGAGTTTATCGCCTTGGTCTTTGATTGCCTTTTCCAAGGAGTGGATGGTGTTTTCGGCGCGGTTTCGAGCTTCGGCCAGTTCGACTTGTTTTCGGTCTTCGTCGGCATGCGATTCAGCATCGCGCCGCATGCGTTCGATTTCATCTTTGCTCAGACCGCTCGATTGCTCGATTTTGACACTCGCCTGCTTCCCGGACTTGAGATCCTTGGCCGAGACGTTCAGGATCCCGTTTTGGTCGATATCGAATTTGACTTCGATTTGCGGAACGCCCCGAGGGGCAGCATCGATTCCTTCCAAGTTGAATTGGCCGAGGACGCGGTTGTGGATGGCCATCTTGCGTTCGCCTTGGAAGACACTGACGGTCACGGCCGTTTGGTTATCGGCTGCTGTCGAGAAGGTTTGCTTTTTCTCGACGGGGATGGTGGTATTTCGTTCGATCAAGGCCGTCAAGATTCCGCCTTCGGTTTCGATCCCGAGGGTCAGCGGGGTGACGTCCAAGAGCAGAACGTCTTTGCGTTCGCCCGAGAGGACGCTTCCTTGGATCGCCGCACCGACTGCGACGACTTCGTCAGCGTTGACCCCTTGGTGAGGCTCCTTGCCGAAGATTTCTTTGACCAGTTCGCGGACCTTGGGGACGCGGGTTGAACCACCGACGAGGACGACTTCGTCGATCTCGGAGGGATTCAATTTGGCATCTTTGAGGGCTTGCAGAACCGGTTGGCGGCATCGATCGATCATCGGATCGATCAGGCCTTCGAAGGTGCTGCGGGTGATGGTCGTGAGCAAGTGCTTAGGACCGGAGGCATCTGCGGTGATAAACGGCAAGTTGATGTCGGTCTGGGGAAGGGTACTGAGTTCCTTCTTGGCTTTTTCGCAAGCTTCTTGCAGACGCTGGAGCGACATGGGATCTTTGCGTAGATCGATGCCATTGTCGCGTTGGAACGTCGTGGCGACGTGGTTGAGCATGGCTTGGTCGAAGTCGTCGCCCCCGAGGTGGGTATCGCCATTGGTGCTGATGACTTCAAAAATCTTGCCAGCAGATTCCCCATCGTTGTTATGGGCGACTTCAAGAACCGAGACGTCGAAGGTTCCGCCTCCGAGGTCGAACACGACGATTTTTTGGTCTTTGCTTTTGTCGAGTCCGTAGGCCAGGGCCGCAGCCGTCGGTTCGTTGATGATCCGTGCCACTTCCAGGCCTGCGATTTGGCCCGCATCTTTGGTGGCTTGTCGCTGAGCATCGTTGAAGTAGGCTGGGACCGTGATGACGGCTTTGCTCACGCGGTGTCCGAGGTAGGACTCGGCGGCCTCTTTGAGCTTGCGCAAGACCTTTGCAGAAATCTCTTGCGGAGTGAATTGCTGGTCACCGATTTGGACTTTGACGTACTCGTTGGCCCCGCCAACGACTTGGTAGGGGACAATCTTCTCTTCGGATTCGACTTCCGAGTGTCGACGGCCCATAAAACGTTTGACCGAGTAGACCGTGCGACGCGGGTTGGTGACCGCTTGGCGGCGAGCGGGCTCACCGACGATGGTTTCGCTTTTGTCGTTGAAGGCAACGACGCTAGGTGTCAGACGGTTCCCTTCGGCATTGGGAATGACCTTGACCTCAGAGCCTTCCATGACAGCGACCACCGAGTTGGTGGTTCCCAAATCGATACCGATGATCTTTTCGCCAGATGCCATGGTTTAGTTCTCCCTCAACGCGTTGTTCAATAGAATGATAATGTTTTTGGAAACCGCCGGTTCCAGGTGGCCGATCCGACGATTAAAAAAGCCTATAGAGCAATCCTTGTGCCAAAGCCATCAAGAAGCGCAAGCGTGGATCTTAAACCTTTCCAAATCAAGGGTTTACGTTAAAATCTCGGGCGTTTGCAGCCACCCAGGTTGCCTAAGTCTCGGGGATGACTGGCGGTCTTACCGTCAATTTGACAGGAAATTGAATCGAAAATGCCAAGCTCTCAGCCCTCGGAACAGGAGATTTTCCAGCGACTCGGAGAGATCCAAATCGAGATTGCTCGCCTGATCGAAGAGCGTCTTGCTCTGAGAGCACAGCTTGATCCTAGCCAGATTGAGACACTGCACACGGGGAGAGCACCCCAGGGGGTGGCTTATTTAGGTCCTGAGCATTCGTATAGCCATTCGGCGGCCCGAAAGTACTTCGGGGACCGTCATTTGCTATGCCCAGTCGGCACGATTTCTGCGGTGTTTGAAGAGGTCCATCGGGGGCAGTCTCGATATGGCGTCGTTCCGATCGAGAACAGCACCGACGGACGGATCGTCGACACGATGTTCAATTTCATCAAGCGTCCACTTCAGATCTGCGGCGAGGTGCTCTTGCCGATCCACCATAACCTGCTCTCGGTTTCGGACCGATTGTCGATACGCAAGGTCTACAGCAAGCCGCAGGCGCTCTCGCAGTGCCGTCGCTGGCTCTCGGAGCATCTGCCCGAGGCCCAGAGGATTGAGGCCGCCAGCACGACCCATGCAGCAAAGATTGCCAAGCAGGAGCCGGGGGCAGCGGCGATCGCCTCGCTCGAGGCATCCTTGGAGTATGCATTGCCGATCGTCTGCGAATCGATCGAAGACGATCCGAACAATGCGACCCGTTTTGCGATCATCGGCAAGGACCAACCGGCGATTACCGGGCGGGACAAAACGGCGATCCTGTTTCAGGTACCGCATCAACCAGGGGCACTGGCCGATGCGATGTTGATCTTCAGGGACAATGGGATCAACTTGACTTGGATCGAGTCGTTACCGGTTCCTGGTTCCCCGAACGAGTATTACTTTTTCGTGGAGATCGAGGGGCACCGCGATGAGGCTCCCATGGTCGATGCGATCGGTGCACTTGTTGAGCGATCGCTAAGACTCGATGTGCTTGGTTCCTATCCGCGTGGCATAGAGGGTTAAAGACCGACGATGCATTTTACGATGGAAGCTCAGAAGCGATGTCGCGAGTCGATCGATCCGGGTTCGATCGCGATCGACATGACGGCAGGGAATGGATTGGACACGCTATTTCTGGCTCAATGCGTTGGAATGCAAGGGACCGTCTACGCGTTGGATTTGCAAGCCGATGCGATTTCAAGAACGGCTTTGCGGGTTTCTCAGGCGGGTTATGCGAGCGTCGTTCGGTGCATCCATGCGGATCATGCGGACATTGCAGATCATGTGCCGTTGGAGCATCGAGGCAAAATCTCTTGCGCGATGTTCAATCTTGGGTATCTGCCTTTTTCCGACAAGTCGGTCGTGACGCAAGTGCCGACAACCTTGCGGGCATTGGATGCTCTGGAGTCCCTTTTGGCTCCTTGTGGGTTGATCTCGATCCTAGCGTATGTCGGTCATCCAACGGGTTTGCAGGAGAGCCAGGCCGTCGAGGGATGGATTGCCCAGAGAGCAAGCCGTTATCAGATCGAGCGATTGGTCGACGAATCGAACCCGGCTAGTCCGATTTTGTGGATGGTGCGCGGGGTTGCGGGACGAGGCTAAGCGATCCGCATGGGCGTTGGGAATTCCAGGACAAATTTCGTGCCTCGGCCGACTTCACTCTGGACGCTGATGCGTCCGCCGTGGGCTTCGAGAATCTTGCGGGTGGTCGGCAGGCCAAGTCCGGAGCCTTCGGCTTTTGTCGAGTAGAACGGTTCGAACATTCGCATGGCGGTCGTTTCGTCCATGCCGCATCCGGAGTCGATCATGTCGATGGCCACGCCGCTTGGGATGACATAGGTTCGGATCAAGAGTTCTCCGCCATCGGGCATCGCCTCGAGCGAATTTTTCACAAGATTGATCAGAGCCGCCTGAAGCGAGCTTCCGTTGAGTCGGATGTTGGGTAGATCGGAGTCTAGGAACCGCTCGAGTCGTACCCCTTGCTTGTCGGCTTGGGGTTGGAAGAGATTCAGGACCGAGATGATTTGTTCGTTCAGCGAGCCGAGGGTCAGTTCCATGTCCTGCATGCGCGCGAATTTCAGGAAATCCCTCAGGAGGTTTTCCATTCGGTGGCACTGTTGTTTGATCATGTCGACTTTGGAGATGGCGCGGCGTTTTCCTGGCCACTGACTCTCGTCGAGTTCTTCACTCAACAGATCGGCATTCATGTGGATGACCGAGAGTGGATTTTTGATCTCGTGAGCGAGAGAGCCTGCCAGTTCGGCCAGTTCGTGATACTGTCTCCAAATCGGGCCTTGTCGGTCTAGGTCTTGGTCCTGTCCGTGGAGCTCGTGATCGGCAGGATCGATGCTCATGCCAGGAGCCATTCGGCGAAGGAGCGTACTAGGAAGCCGGTCCCACCGGCGTCACACCAAGGCTTGGCCGAGTCCAAGAATGCCGGTCCTGCGATATCGAGGTGGGCCCAAGGTTTAGCTTGGACGAATTCCTCCAGGAATTTTGCGGCGGTGATGGCTCCTCCCCAGCGTCCCTCGCCGACGTTCTTGATGTCGGCAACTTTTCCAGCGATCTGCTCGCTGTAGAATGAGTGCATGGGTAGCGGCCAAGTGTACTCGCCACATTTTTCAGTGAACGATTGGATGTCGACTTGGAGTTGTGTCTGATTGCTCATGAGTCCGGCCACATCGTTCCCGAGGGCTACGACGCACGCGCCGGTGAGGGTTGCAAAGTCGATGATTTGGGAGGGTTTTTCTTCGAGAGCGACATCCAAACAATCGGCAAGGACCAATCGGCCTTCGGCATCGGTGTTATGGATTTCGATGGTTTTACCGCTGCGGGCCGTCAGGACATCGCCGAGTTTGAAGGCATCCCCGGAGACGAGGTTTTCGACCAGTCCTAGCACGCCGACAACATTCCTGCGGACGTTGAGTTTGGCTATTGCATTGAAGATGGCAAGGACTGTCGCTGCGCCTGCCATGTCGCACTTCATCGTCAGCATTCCATCGGTGGGCTTGAGCGAGTATCCACCGGAGTCGAACGTGACTCCTTTGCCGACCAGGGCCAGGGGTTCGGAGTCTGGCGGAGCACCGCTGTAACGCAGGATCAGCAGTCGTGGATCGCGAAGCGAACCTCTTGCGACGGCCAGGAGTGCTTGGCAACGTTCCTCGATGAGTCGTTGTTTATCCCAAACTTCGATCGAGAAGCCCGCATCGTTGGCGACCTCGATGGCTTGATCGGAGAAGGTTTCTGGGTACAAGCGATTTGGGGGTTGGTTGACCATCAATCGGGCTAGATTGACCGATTCACCGATGATTTCCCCGGCTCGGATTTGGGCATCATTGCTTCCGGACCACTCGACGGTTTCTGGGGCGAAGGTACTTTTCTCGCTCTTGTAGAGGTCTTGGCCTTGGGAGCCGACGAGGGCACCTGCGATGGCGGCACGGATTTCCAGGGGCGAGTTGCCGAATCCGACAAAGCGAACTGCGGATCTTTGTTTGGAGGCAAGGGCCTTCATCGCCGCACCCGCTGCGCGAAAGTAGGTATTGCAAGCCGACTGACCTGCGTTGCCCGTACCGACGATACACAGAACCCCTGCTGGGATTCCTGTCGGCGCGATGAGCATGGAGACCTTGTTCGGTTTAGTCGATACTTCACCGCTTTGCATGACGCGTCGAAACCAACCCGAGCTCGCTTGGTCGAGCGATTGGAACTCGGATCGTTGTGCCCAGTCGTCGTCTAGGGCGACGACAAGAACGTCGCAAGGCTTATAGACCCAGTCTTCTCGGCAGAATTCAAACTTCATGGTTGCTGATACAGATGCGGTTAGGATTTCTGTGTCCCGGGCGAGCTCAATTCGCCGAGTTGCTCCCTGGCGTGCACGGCTTTGAGCGAATTATTGACGGTCTGAATGTAGTTTTGACCGGCTTGGGTCCACGGATGGATCAGGTTGTAATATAGGATATACCAGATCGCAGCTATTCCGTCACGCACACCGATTTTCTTTCCTTCTTCGTACGTTCGGCCGTAGTAGGAGATTGGGACTTCGTAGGTCCGTGCGCGGGTCTTGCAGACCATTGCAGTGATTTCGACCTCCATTCCAAAACCGTGGCTCGTCAGTTCCAATGGGACGATGACCTCTCGTCGAAATGCCTTGTAGCAGGTCTCGATATCGGACATGTTTCGGTTCGTCAGGACGTTGCTGAGCAACGTCAGGAATTTGTTGGCGACATAGTGATAGAAATAGAGAACCCGAGACGCTTTTTTGACCAGGAAGCGACTTCCGTAGACCACATCGGCCCAGTTCTCGAAGATGGGAAACAGAACGCCTGGAATTTCGCGCGGGTCGTATTCTAAATCGGCGTCTTGGACGATGATCACATCCCCGGTCGCGTTGCTAATGGCCTTTGCGATCGCAGCGGTTTTGCCGGCGTTTTTCGGTTGGCGAATCAGGCGGATTTTGTCTTGGTCGGCAGGGTTGTTCGCGAGGAACTCTTCGACTCTTTGGCATGTCTGATCGGTCGACCCGTCGTCGACGACTAGGATTTCCTTATCGACGGCAAATTGATTGGAAAAGGGGACATCCAAAAGTTTTCGCAGGACCAGGACGATGGTCGACTGTTCGTTGTAAGCCGGTACAAGGATGGAGACTTTCATTTCAGACCAGCATTCCTCTTGCGTCGACGGCGAGTTCTTCAAGGCCGCCGTGTTCTGGATTGTCTTGTTGGTAAAGGAAAAAGGAGTTTTGCAAATTGACACACACGCAAATATGGTTGGGGATGATCCAGACGCGGTCGCCGACCTTGGGCCGAGGGCCTGCGTAGGTTTCCGGGAATATCACTTCTCCATGCTCCTCGCTCAGACGCGAAACCTTGGCATCCGGATAGTCGACGACTTTTCCAAAGCCCGATTCGGGCTCAACGCAATGGCGATCGCTCGAGAGGGTTTTGCTCCCTGCGTCGAGGATGAACTTGTTTTCGCTCGGCACGCTTACGACCGTCGCAACGACGCGAGCGGCGCAATCGTCGATACTGGCGACTCCTAAAGCGACTTCGTTCCAATCGTTATAGATATACGTTCCTGGTCGGATTTCGTTCAGAATGGGATTTCGATGGGATTCTTTGGCCGTCGGAGTTGAGCCCCCGGAGATGACTGGTACGTCGATCCCAAGGGAACGCAATCGATCGACAACACCGGCGATCGCATCGTGGTACTGACTCCAGGCCTCGGTGGAGGCCGCGGGAAGTATATGCCCGGGAAAGCACATCAAGCCTCGAAATTCCAATCCGGACTGCTTGGAGACCCAAGCGCACAGTTCAACGGCTTGGGCGCTGGATTCGACCCCGGTGCGGTGAAACCCGACATCCAGGTCGACCATGATTCCTAGAGGAAGCCCGACGTTGCGAGCCGTCTGAGCGATCCGCTCGGCGGCTTCAAGAGAATCGATCCCAACGGCGATTCTTCCAGAGATTCCCGATTTCTGGGATTCCTCGGCAGAGGCTCTGAGCAAACCTTCCAACCGCTGCAAACGCCCCGTTCCGATCGCAGGATAAGCCAGAAACAGGTCCCTGCTGGCTTGGGACATTCGCTCGGCTTCCCCGACTTTGGCGACCGTTAAACCTTTGGCACCCAATGCGATTTGCCGCTTTGCCATACGTATCGATTTGTGGGTTTTCGTATGGGGCCTTAGGTTCAGCCGGTGCTCATTGCAGTACTGCTGCATGCGAGTGAGATTTCGCTCGACGGTAAGGGCATCGACCACCAACGACGGTGTCGGATGATCTTCGGGCAACGGAATCCAATGCATCGAAAAAGCCTCTCGGGAGCTTGCCATGAAAAACCCACTGAAAAACGGACGAAAAAACCAGCTCTTTTGAGTAGTTTATCGGATCGATCCACCCTGCGGAGGATCTGCGAAAAAAAACGACTTTGTGTATACTGAATCCAACTTATGCAACAGAACCCATTGGACGCTGATTCTGAAGTTCACTTGCCGGTCGTCAAGGACCATGTCTACCACTGCGTCTGCGGTTACGAGTACGTCGTGGAACCGCAGCGTGGAGGCCAGTGCCCCTTCTGTTATCGACGCGTCTTGGGTGAAGCCCTCCAGGATGCTTACGAAGCGACGGTAAGCTTATCGAGTCTGCAAGGTTCACCACGGGATTGCGAGGTCGATTTAGACCCCATCGACGCGATGACCGATCATGTTTTCGGTCACTTCAAACTCGAAAAACAGCTTGGTCAAGGGGGCATGGGGGCTGTTTATCGCGCGCTCGACACCTCGTTGCAGCGGTACGTGGCCGTCAAGGTCATGCGGAGCAAAAGCCAGAGCAGTTCCGAGCAAGTCGACCCCATGCTGCGAGAAGCGGTCGCACAAGCCCGACTCAATCACCCGCACGTGGTGACCATCTACTACGTCGGTCGCCAAAACGAGGAGCCGTTCCTTGCGATGGAACTGCTCCCCGGCCCTACCCTCGCCGAACGCATTCGACGTCAAGGCGCAATCCCTTATCCAGAAACCATCGGCTATGGGATCCAAGTGGCCTCAGCCCTCAAGCATGCGACGATCTTCGACCTGATCCACGCCGATATCAAACCCGCAAACTTGATCCTCGCTGGCGATGGACGTGTGAAGATATCCGACTTTGGATTGGCACGGGTGCAAAACACCGATGGAACCAAGGAGGGTGGCTCGATCGCCGGGACTCCCTCGTATGTTGCACCCGAGATCCTTCGCGGAGGTGCATACAGCATCCAAACAGACATGTATGCCTTGGGCGTGACGCTCTTCGAAATGGCTTTCGGAAGGCTTCCTGTACAAATCCAAGGTGAATCGCTTCAGGCAAAGCTAGAATCCCTCTTGGACGCAGAGATCAGCTTCCCCAACCCGTGGCCTAAGTCCCTGCCGAGCGAGTTCAAGAATGTCCTCCAGCGTCTCCTAGCAAGAAACCCTCAAGAGCGTTACGCAAACTACGAAGAATTGCTCGATGCGCTCCGAGCCATCGCGCCGGTGAGCACCACCGCAGCGGGTTTCGCGCCTCGACTGATGGCCTATTCGGTCGACCAAGCCTGCTTGTTAGGCGCCATGGCCCCGTTTGCGATCTCGATCTTTGGCCTCCAAGCGTTCCGAGCCGAAAGCAGTCAATTGCTCATCCCGATCATCGCATTTGCTTCGCTCATCGTGCCGGCTTTGTATCTGTTGCTGATCTACCGAGGTTGGCCCTCATTGGGTAGATACCTTTTCCAACTCCGAATCGTCGAAGAGCACGGCCTACCCCCACGCCGCGAGCAACTAGTCCCCCGCGAGGTCCTCAGGAACGCTTTTGCGTGGCTCTTTCCACTGGCTCTGTACATCTCCTTGCAGTCGGTCTCGGTCTCCAAGGGGATCGAATATTCCCTGATCGGGGTCCTCGGGCTAAACTCCATGGCCCTATTTCTGCTCGGGCGACGCAAAGCCCTTCACGACTACCTTTGCCATTCGAACGTCGTGCTTGCGGTCAACAAATCTGAAACACGAATCTAAAAAGCCTTCTGCCCTATGCGATCTATCTCCGTTCCCTTGGACTCAAGGGCTTATCCGATCTACATCGGAGTACCCGAAGCGACCGAGCTGTGTTTGGCCGTTCATAAGCATTGCTCCGGAGCCTCGCGTTTCATCCTGATCGCCGACCGAAACGTCTTACCAATCGCTCAAAAAATTCGCGAATCCCTCGCCGTCAACGTATCCAATACCGCGATCGTCGAAATCCCCAGCGGTGAGGCGAGCAAGTCCATTGAGCAACTCGGACGCCTTTGGCAACAAATGGCTTTGCTCCGCGTAGACCGTCAAGCGGTGATCGTTGCCGTCGGTGGGGGAGTCGTCGGCGATCTGGCCGGTTTTTTGGCCGCGTCGTGGAACCGTGGGGTTCGATTGCTCCAAGTCCCCACAACGCTCCTTTCGATGGTCGATAGCAGCGTCGGCGGAAAAACGGGGATCAACCTGCCAGAGGCCAAGAACATCATCGGTGCGTTCTGGCAACCTTCCATGGTTTGGATCGACTTGCGATCGCTCGACTCGCTGCCCGAACGCGAATTCAAAAGCGGCTTGGCCGAAGTCGTCAAATACGGCGTGATCATGGACCAGGATTTCTTCGGCTGGCTGGAGGCAAACGCCAAGTCAGTTCTCGATCGCGACGTCCAAGCTTTGGAATACCTCGTGAGTCGATGTTGCGAGCTCAAAGCTCAAGTCGTCTCGGCCGACGAGCACGAAACGACCGGTCTTCGGGCCATTCTCAACTACGGACATACCTTTGGCCATGCGATCGAAGCATTAGCTCAATACGGCACCTATCTCCATGGCGAAGCCATCGCGATAGGAATGACCATGGCGGGCCGCTTGGCCGCCGAGCTCCATCGATGGACCGAGCAAGAACTCGGCCGACAAACCCAATTGCTCGAAACATTCGGACTACCGACAAGCCTATCGAATCGGCATGAGCCCATCGCACCTGAATCGATGGTACAAGCGATGATGCTCGACAAAAAGACATCTCACGGCCAACTGCGGCTCATTCTGCCGAGTCGCTTGGGGCACGTCGAGACGGTCAAGGAAGTTCCGATCGATGCGATACTTCGCCATGCCGACGGCTGAAGGCTAAAGGCTAAAGCCTAAAGCCTAAAGCCTGACGCCTGACGCCTGACGCCTGACGCCTGACGCCTGACGCCTGGGGTGCTCAACGAAAATCTCGCGAGGGGATCTCCAAGGGACCGATCGACTTGCTGAGGTCTTCGATCAAGCTCACCAGGACGTGGATGACTCCCTGTCGGCTCTCAAGCGTGCCGTGGACTAGCCATGCGTTGGACTGCTTGCAAACCAAGTAATGGGATTCCCAGGTCTTAGGGCGAACAACCAAGTTGATGCTGCCGGTCTCGTCCTCCATGGTCACAAACGTGATCCCCTTGGCCGTCCCTGGACGTTGCCTCAGGACGATCAAGCCTGCGACGCGAACGAGTTGCCCGTGCTTGAGATCGGAGAGTTCGGCAGCCGATCGCACGCGGTGGCCACGGAGTTTTTCTCGGTGGAATTGCATAGGGTGGCCTCGCAAGGAAAGCCCGGTCGTGGCGTAGTCTGCAGCGACCTCCTGGGCCGGGTCCATCGCCACGAGCGATTCAGGGATAGGGTCGTCGACATCCACACCGGCGGCTTCGAGCAAAGGCAAGGAGTTGTAAGATTTGTCCTGGCCTAAGGCTTGCCAATAAGCGGCTCTGCGGTTGCCTGAGAGCGAAGCCATTGCCCCGCTGTCGGCAAGGATCGCCAAGACGGCTTGCCCCAAGCGACAGCGTTGGACGAGTTGACTCTGGTCCCTGAAGGCCCCTTGGGCACGGCGTTGGGCTGCGATCGCCAGCCCATCGTTTTCGTGCAATCCCCGAATCATGCACAGTCCCAAGCGGACGCGAAAGCCGTTTGCATCGGGCTCCAAGGTGCATTCGAAGTCGCTGGCGTTGAGATCGACCGGAGCGATTTGAACGCCGTGGCGTTGGGCATCGGCGATGAGTTGGGCCGGGGTATAGAAACCCAGCGGCTGGCTGTTGAGCATCGCGCAGCAGAAAACCTCTGGGTGATGATGCTTGATCCAGCACGAAGCATACACAAGGAGCGCAAAGCTCGCCGCATGCGATTCGGGAAACCCATACTCTCCGAATCCGCGTATCTGGTTGAACACCGTTTCGGCAAACGATTCATCGAGGCCATTGGCGCGCATGCCCTCGAGAAGCTTTCTTCGGAATTGATCGATCACTCCGGGGCGACGCCAAGCGGCCATGGCGCGGCGAAGTTGGTCGGCTTCGCCGGGGGTGAATCCCGCCGCGACGACCGCAAGCCGCATGGCCTGCTCTTGGAAGATCGGGACGCCCATGGTTTTACGAAGTACCTGAGCGATCTGCTCGTTCGGATAAGGAGGCTGTTGGCCGGTCTGCCTGGCCGTCAAATACGGGTGAACCATATTCCCCTGAATGGGGCCTGGCCGGACGATGGCAACCTCGATGACCAAGTCATAAAAACACCGGGGCCGGAGTCGCGGGAGCATGCTCATCTGAGCTCGGCTCTCGATCTGAAAGACCCCGAGCGTATCGGCTTTGCAGATCATGTCGTAGACACTCGGGTCCTCGGCAGGGATCGTCGATAGGGTCAAGGCGCGTCGGTGGTGCTGTTCGAGCAGATCGAAACTTCGGTGGATCGCCGAGAGCATTCCTAGTGCCAAGCAATCGACTTTGAGGATTCCGAGTTCATCCAAATCGTCTTTGTCCCACTGGATGATCGTCCTGCCGCTCATCGAAGCGTTCTCGATCGGACACAGTTCGCACAAGTTCCCTTGGGTCATGACCATGCCACCGGTGTGTTGGGACAAGTGACGCGGGAAGCCTAGGATCGACTCGACCAAGTATAAAAAGCGTTTGCCTAGGTCTGAAGTCGGATCGATCCCGACCTGTTCGCATCGCATCGCTAGGTTTTCGATCCCCGAACGACCATCGATGATCTTCGATAAGCTATCGATGCGATCGTTGGTAAATCCGAGGGCTTTGGCGCACTCGCGGGTCGCGGATCGGATCCGATAGGTCGTCACCGCAGCGGTCATTCCCGCTCGATGCCGACCGTACTTTTCGTAGACGTATTGGATGACCTCTTCGCGTCGTTGGTGTTCGAAATCGATATCGATATCGGGGGCTTCGTTCCGCTCGCGGGAGATGAACCGTTCGAAGAGCAGATCGTAGCGGCTCGGATCGACGCTGGTGACCCCCAAACAAAAGCAGACAGCCGAATTGGCTGCCGACCCACGACCCTGGCATAGAATGTCCCGCGAGCGCGCAAATCGCACCAGATCCCAGACGGTCAAGAAATAGGCTTCATAGCCGAGGTCTTCGATGAGTTTGATTTCATGGCGAAGCATCTCCACAACCCGCATAGGTACGCCCTTGGGATAGCGGCCTTGGGCGCCGGCCCAAGTCAGCTTCTTGAGATACTCGATCGGACGCATGCCGTCGGGAGACCACTCCGTGGGGTATTCATAGCGCAGGCAATCGAGATTGAAATCGACCCGACCTGCGATTTCGACACTCCTTGCGATCGCATCGGGCGCGCCGCGATAGAGCTTTTCGATTTGGTCCAATGACCTCAGGGCTCGCTGGGCGTTGAAGGGTCGGAACTGAGCGACCTGATCGATCGTCGTGCCGGTAGCGATGGCTTGAAGGCAATCGTGCAAAATCATCCGCTGGGGTTGGTGGTACAGAGAGCCCCCTGCGGCGACCCAAGGCACGCCGCTGTGTCGGCTGAGCTCGCTGAGCCATGGAAGTTTGGCGGCGTCGTTGGCCTCCATGTGCAAATGGCCGATCACGTACCCGCGATCCTCAAACAATTCCCCGAATTGCGATGTCCAAGCAAGCCAATTGCTAAAATCCTTCGGGTCGAACTCATGACCGACTCGGCACCACGGGAAATCCGGGATGGGAGGGACCTCCAGAGGACTCGCGAGCCGGTCCTGCAAGGCGGGCTCCTCGGTCGATTCGATCGTGTTGGATTCGATCGTGTTGGATTCGTTCGGGCTAGACTCGAGAATGCGAGCCGAACGGGTGCTTGGTCCTGCGGGGATCAGGCCACCGAGCCAGTGCTTGGAATATCCAGCCACATCGTGCCAGGAGATCTCGCAAGAGCCTTTGGGAGCTCGCAGTCGACCGATGCTCAGGAGTTTGCACAGATCGCCGTAGCCTTGACGATTAGCCGGCCAGACGACCAGGGCAGGACCGTCGATGGGATGGAGTTCGCAGCCGACAACAAACGGGAGCGATTGGTCTTTCGCGGCCGTATGGGCCCGGACGATTCCCGAAAGAGTGTTCCGGTCGGTAATCGCAAGTCCCTTGTAGCCATAGAGTTGGGCTTGCTTGACAAGCTCATGGGAATGCGAGGCTCCTTCGAGGAACGAGAAGTTCGATTTGCAGTGGAGTTCGACGTAGGACGTCATACCTGAGCCGTTTACTTAAGCGGAGGATGGCTTGGACACCGGACCGCGGAGGATTGGGGAGTAATTGTTGGATTTGAGTTGTTTTTCAGATGATGCGACGGTTAGAATACCACTAGGTGCTACGAAACGCATCGTAGCTATGCGCATCCGTGCAAGAGACTCCCGATTCTAGGCAACCAGGGAGTTTTTTGCCTGGCTCGTTTCGAAAGGAGGTGATTTAGTGAATTCTTGTTCTACTAGCCAAAGGGGTGGGGCGTCTTAAGTATGCCGGCGGGCTGCCTAAGACAAGCAGCTCCTACCCCAGCTTGTGGCTCCGATGAATCCATGGGAGCCAAGACAAGCTAAATTGACGGTAACGAGCCCGGACCCATGCATCTTGCATGGGTTCGGGTTTTTTCGTTACAACATCAAACTTCATCACAAGATCGATCAAGCGAAGTAAACAGCAGTACAAAACACGGTATAGAAAAGGCAACTAGGGACCATGTCGGATTATTGGGTGGCTGTTTTGGTCGGGATCGTCGAGGGTTTGACGGAGTTTTTGCCAGTCAGTTCGACGGCTCACATCGTCTTGACGCAAGCGGCCATGGGGATGAAGTTGGACGATCCATTTTGGAAGATGTTCACTGTGGTCATCCAGCTCGGAGCGATTCTCTCGGTGGTGGTCTATTTTTGGCCCCGACTTGTTTCCTTCGTCCAATCGTTTCTGACCAGTGTGCAGCAGAAGGGTTCGGATTCGAACCCCTCGAGCGTTCCTTGGTGGAAACATCCCCTGGCCTTGGTCATCATCAGTTTCGTGGTCACTGCGATTCCCTGTTTTTTGATGGACGAGCTCATCGGGGAGAACCTAGAGCGTCCATGGGTCATCGGAGCGTCTCTGCTGCTAGGAGGCATCGCGATGCTGTGGATCGACCAGCGGTACTCTCGGACGGCCAGTACCCACTCGATCGAGCAGATGACCCTTCGCCAGGCGATTTTCATCGGAGCGGCGCAGATCCTCGCGGCGATGTTTCCTGGAACGAGCCGATCGATGGCGACGATTGCCGGTGGTCAGATCATGGGTCTGTCGCGTCCTGCGGCATTGGAGTTTAGCTTTTTCCTTTCGATCCCAGTGATGTTTGCCGCAAGCGGCTTTAAGCTTCTGCAGTTCCTAATCAAAAGTCCATTCGAAATCGACTCGCGTCAGTGGTTGACGCTGGGGGTCGGTTTCATCACGAGTTTCCTCGTTGCCCTGGCGGTGATCGCTTGGTTTATGCAATGGGTCCGCTCGAGGGGATTTGCTCCCTTTGCGATCTACCGCATCGTTCTCGGAGTGGTGGTCATCCTCTGGCTGGGCAGTTAGGGTCGAATAGACCGAACCGCCAGGTAAGTACAAGTCTCATGGCGTAAGCTCGATCTGCAAGTTCTGCGGTCCCTTGGCAACCTTGATCTTGATTTTCGAAGTTTCTGGCAGGTAGTACCGTGCGGGGAGTTGCACCCAGCGGTCCGACACTTTCGATGCGGCTTTGGTACCCTCCGATAAGCTCTTGCGGACGTCGGGCGGAAGGTTGTCTCCGGGTAGCATCGCCGGCCGAGTCGCTGGCATCGGCTCAAACTCCCGGTTGTCGACGCCTACCATGACCTCGGCGACCGGCAATTCGATTTTGAATTTGCCATCCCGCCCTAGTTCGCAGAACCCCTCAACGGTCAGTTTGTCCTTGGGCCCGATGGAAACAAAACTCAGCATTCCACCGGGTACGGGCTTTCCTTCAAAGACAACCTCCCCTTCGATGGTACCTTTGGGGCGCTGACATCCAACGAACAAAGCAAGAATAGTGAAAATCGCTATCCAGGAAGAAACCTTCATAGGACACTCCAGCCATTTTTGATTATAGAGCTACAAAAATAAAAATTCGCTACTCGGGTAGGTTCGCTACTTCACCACCGTCTGGTGTCAAGCTCCAGAACCAAATGCGGGAGTCCATACCACCTGACAAGCTACTGATTGAACCGTCGACATAAGCCACCGTCATGAGCGAATGTTGGCTGGAGGCCAAGCGTCGGTCGCATCGTCCGCCATTGGCTGCATTGGCAAGTGGCAAGTTAGGGTTGACCTGAAATCGCGAAGCGATTCCGTAAGTGAAAATCACGCCATCGCGCCCCCGACCACCGCCAAAGACGGATGAAAGACGGTCTCCTGGGTAGCTATCGACCGGTACCCCGGAGTTTGGCTGCGAACCTCCGACTCCGCCGATTCGAAACACACCCCGCATCCACCAGTTTCCTCCTAGACCCGAACCATCGCATCGCGAGAGTTTTTCAGCCAACATGATGGTGTTCGACGAGCCGTCTTTGACGGTCGAAAACTTCGCTTTACCATCCCAACAGGTTTCCCAGGGAGCAGCGGCCGTTCCGCAAACGGCCGTGGCATTTCGATCGCCACCGAAGACCAAAAAGTTACCGGCGTAGGAAGCATCGCCAGGGGTCCAGTCCAATCCATTTCCGAGCGTCGAGTCACTCGGACATCGAAACGAGGGAATGCTGGTCTGACGAAGCCAGGTTTGATTGGTCGTGTTGACCGATCCCCAAGTGGGCCATGTATAGCCTAAATTGACGGTATTGTTGGGTCTGGCTTGGCCAACTGCTGCCGCCAGGTCGCATGTCGAGGCCATGTCCCAAACCTTGTTGAGCTCCATGTAAGGAAGCATATGGAAATACAATGGGGCATACCAAGCACCCCCAAAGTTACCTGCTTGAGGCGGGAATCGCTTCAAGGCAGAGTGGCAGTTATGAATCGCTAAGACTTGTTGTTTCATGTTGTTTTGGCACTGCAACCGACGTGCAGCTTCCCGTGCGGCTTGCACCGCAGGGAGCAACAAACCAACCATAACGCCGATGATCGCGATAACCACCAAAAGCTCTACAAGAGTGAAACCACCAATGGGCTTGTGCTTGATCCGAACGCGAACCGAAGAGGGGAAAATCGACATGATCAAAACCTCGGGGATAGAAAAGAAACGAGAATCCGAGTAATCAGGGCTAACGATTCACTCACTATAACAGGATCGAAACCCTAGCCGAAACTATCCCCAAACCAAAAAATGTGAAAATATCCCCCTTAGATGTTGCCCTAGAGGGGTGCCCGCACCCTTTAGAGGGGGCTCTCGCCCCGTGTCACCCCCCCTTCGAGACAGCGATCGCTTGCGGGATGCTCACGCGCCCTAATGGGGCTTTGTCATCAAACGGGCCATCGGAACCGCCTTTGGGCCAAGTCTGAGGGTCAGCATATTTGCCATCATCGTTGTAGAGTTTTTGTAAGCGATCGAGCTCATGTTTCATCTCTGCAAAGAGCTTGTTGGTTGCTTCTTCTTTGGATGCATTGGGCTCAAACATCAAGTTGTTTTGTTCTTGGGGATCTTCCGTTAGATCGAACAGCTCATAGGCATCCTTGCGCCAATAATAGATCAGCTTGTGCGTCGCGGTACGTACGCCGTAATGGGCGCGCGTGTTGTGATGTCCTGGGTCATGGTAATACCGATAGTAAACGGACTTTCGCCAATCGCTCGGCACCTGGCCTTGAAGCACCCCTACGAGCGATCGGCCCTGCATGAACTCGGGAACTTGAAGGTTTGCAAATCCTAAGAAGGTCGGTGCAAGATCGATGTTGGCGACCATCGCATCGGGGGTCGAGCCTGCTTGGATTCCCGGTCCACGCATGATCAAGGGGGATCGCAACCCTGGTTCGTACATAAAGCGTTTGTCGTACATCCCAAATTCACCGAGATACCAGCCGTTGTCTGCGGTGTAGATCACCAGGGTGTTTTCGGCCAATCCCTTTTCATCGAGGTAATCGAGCATCGTTCCGACGCTATCGTCGACCCCCTGGACACAGGCCAAGTAGTCTTGCATGTAGCGTTGGTATTTCCATTGGACCAACGCTTTGCCTTCGAGGTTTTTGCCGTCGACGGTCACACTCGTGGGTTTGACCCCGAGCCACTTGTTCCTCTCCTGGCCTTGCAACTCCTCGGGGGGATTGAGCTTCAGGTCGCGGCGAGTCAGATCGTTGGCGATGGTTTGTTCGTTTTCCGGAAGGGCCGCTGGCCGAGTTTTGTAGTCATCCCAAAGCGTCGGTGGTTCGGGAAATTCGCGATCGGCAAAGAGGGCTTTGTTCTTCAAATCCGGATCCCACTCGCGGTGGGGTGCTTTGTGGTGGAGCATCAAGAAGAAAGGCTGGTCTTGGGGACGGGTCTCGAGGAACTCGATTCCCAGTTGGGTAGTGACCTGCGTGCAATGCCCTTCGATGGTGAGTTTTTTGCCTGGAACAAGAAACTGTGGGTTCCAGTAGGAGCCTTGACCGGGTAAGACGATCCAACGATCGAATCCAGTCGGGTCGCTTCCCAGATGCCACTTGCCGATCATCCCGGTGTGGTAGCCTGCGGCTTGCAAATGCTTGGCGACATTGTCCCTTGTCCCATCGAAGCGGTTGAATACGGGGACTCCGTTCTGATGGGAGTATTGCCCGGTCAGAAGCGTCGCGCGGCTCGGGGTGCAGATCGAATTGGTAACAAACGAATTCAAAAACCGAGCACCCTCCGTCGCCAGGCGATCCAGATGGGGTGTGGTGTTGACCTTGGACCCATACGCAGAGATCGCCGCTTGGGCATGGTCGTCGGAGAAGATAAAGAGAATGTTGGGCCGTTGGTCCCCAAGCGCGGCAGAGTCTTGGGAAAGCCCGGCGAAAGCGAGCAAAACGGTTACCGCGCAAAACAAGTTCCGATACATCGTAGGTGGTCTCCTGAACCTTGAAATCCTTTAATCTCATCACTTTAGCTCAGGCCGGCCAAGCTCGCTAGCTTCCCAAGCCGATTCGGGACCCACCGAGTCTGCTGACGAGACCATTTTCTTACGCATTCAAGCCGGTGGAGCCAAATCCAGCGGACGAGTCGCTTGCGGGAATTCTCCTTGATCATCCCTGGGGACAAACCAATCCATGATCCCGGCCGGAACCGGCGGGATCTGGCTCCCAAAAAGCTCGCAGAGCTCCGTGTTGGCGTTTGATTTTTTGGCGAATAATCGCAAGTTCCGAATCGCAGTGCGGGTCAAGCATTCGTCCCCTTGTTCGCAGTGGGTGTCGAAACTGTGAAAGGCCAGTCGCAAGTATTTTTCGTTGGTCGACACGGCCGACTCTCCGACTTGAAGGACATGATCGCCAGGCACCAAATCCCGCCAGGAGAAGTGGGGAAGCTTCGATGCAAGCTTGGCGATCCTAACGATCCTTTCGGGAGTGATGCTCTCGAGTAGATCGAATTGCCGTATGACAAAATAGGTTTTTTGGAATTCGCTGATCAGGTAATCGGTCGTCGCAAGCCGTAGCAAATCCCGATCGCTCGACGGATCGACCAGGATTCGAGTCGGGCGGTTCGAATCGATGCTAAATCGGGTTTCGCCGGGAGACGACAAAATGCCCGCTCCGTACGCGCGAATCGATGGGTCCTCAAGGACGAGTCCAAATTCGACGGTAAACCAATAGATCCGTTCGGCATAGAGCAGCAGCTCATCCCCACGACGTTCGATCGCTTGGCGCTCCTTCGGATCGCTCGCGAGGGCCAAGGCCGCGTCGCGTTCTCGATAGATCGTATTGCGTGCCAAACCGTGGCTTTGCATCAATTGGGCGACCACAGGAATCGTAAAGGTCGATACATGTCCGGCGACATCATGGCCGATATCAGGCTCTTGGAGATAGTCTTGCTCCAAGGCTCTCATAAACGTCGTGACTGGGAAGAACCTTTTGGAGTGGCAAGTAAAAAACAACTCGGCGGGAATGATTTGATTGACGGTTGCCAATTGCCACTGGGTTTGCTGGAAGATCCTTGCATTGAGCAAATAAAAATCGGGAATGACCGAGCCGCCGATCGAAAAAAGCTCCTCCCCTCGCAAATACTCGCGGCAGGCATACCGATGCTTGGACCTCTGCTGCTCGGCGATCAGACAAGCCCAACTCAGGTTCTCTTCGAAGCTGTAGGCGTCGTAGTGCTGTGCATTGGTATAGACGCCCAGCTCGACCGTCAGGTCCGAGAGCATCCCGATCCGAAACGGTTGGCCGGACCGAGCAGCACGCAAGCATTCCTGGGCCTTGTCGTCAGGAATCGGAAAGGGGACATTCCTATCGACAAGGCATTTTTCGAGTGCCCCGAGACGGTCTGCAAAGCTCGGCGCCGAAACACCCGCCAAATCCACTCCATGCCGCTGGGCAATCTGTACGTATCGGTCGTTTGGCGAGTCCATCGCTTTCCTTTGCTTAGGATCGGTTTAAGCTTCCCGCAACCACGAATCGCGGTTTACGCCTGAAGATTACTTTCTGCGTTATCGTAGGTGTTGAGTCTGATTGTCGTCAAGTATTTGCCACCGTAAGGGAGCGAGGCGTCGCGGTGTTCTATGGTGTAAGGAAAGAAATGAACAGCACGCGAGTTGAAGACAAGCTTGATGAAGTAGCCGTCTTGTGAAATCGATGTCCTTAGGTAATCGTCGCCAACGATGTTCATAGGTTATCGCGGTAAAGTGCCAGGATTTAGAGCGATCTAGTATAGCAATCCGATCCATTGGTCCGCAAGCTATCGCGAATCGCCTCGATCAACGATCGGCATCGCCGCAGTTCCAACAGCCATCGAGTACGAGTACCGTTTCACTGAGTAGCTACTCAGGATGGATCCATTGCGAGGAACCTTGGGGGTAGTGCTCTTTCTTCCAGATAGGAACATCGGCTTTGATGCGCTCGACGAGCCATGCGCAGGCCTCGATCGCGCTGGCTCGATGGGCCGACCCGACAGCCACGACCATACTGGTTTCACCTACGTGGACTTTGCCTAAGCGATGGACGAAGGCGACGCGTTCGATGCGAAATTGCTGGCTTGCGATCGCGATCAACTCGATCATTTTTTGAACGGCCATCGATTCATAAGCTTCGTATTCGAGGCATTCGGTTTGGACATCTCCGGTAAAGCGACGGGTGATGCCGACAAACAGAGAAACCGCACCGACGCGATCCATGTTGCAGAAGCTTGAGACTCGGTTCAGGTCGATTGGTTCACGCACAAAATCGATCATGCAAGGCTATTCCTTTTTCAACTCGTCGATGTAGCCGGAGTACTTGGAGAGCTCTTCGGGGCTGACTTTCGGGTACTCAAGGTCCAGGCTGTCGAGGTGGCCAGCGATCAAATCCGCGACAGCGGCCCTGGCATACCATTTGTCGTCGGCGGGAATGACATACCAAGGTGCTTGCTTGGTCGAGGTCGCAGGGAGGGCTTCCTCGAAGGCCTCCTCGTACTCCTTCCAGAGCTTGCGTTCTTGCAAGTCCCCTGCATTGAACTTCCAGTGCTTTTCGGGGGTCTCAAGCCGTTCGAGAAGGCGTTTGCGCTGCTCGTCGCGGGAGATGTGCAGGTAGAACTTCAGGACGCTCGTTCCGCTTTCGACAAGGGTCCGTTCGAACATGCGGATCTCTTCGAAGCGTCGCTTCCAAAGTTCCGACAGTTTCTTGTAAGGCATCAGATTCTGTGCATCGAGAAACTTCGGATGGACTCGAACGACCAGGACTTCTTCGTAGTAGGATCGGTTGAAGATGGAAACAAGACCCTTTGGGGGCAGATACCGCATGGGCCTCCAGAGGAAATGGTGGCCGATTTCCTCGCTGTTGGGAGCTCGGAATCCGATCACTCGGCATCCTTGGGGATTCAAGCCTCGAAAAACATGCCGAATGATTCCGTCTTTGCCCGAGGTATCCATCCCTTGCAAGATCACTAGGAGCGATCGCTGGCCGCTGGCAAAGAGGCGTTCTTGTGCCTCTTGAAGTTGGGCTAGATCTTGCTCTAAGGCGTCGAGCCCTTGGTTCTTGCCATCGAGCTCATCGCCAGCCTTCGTTGCGATTTTGGACAATCGCAGCGTATCGCCTTCCTTGACTCGGAATTTTTTGTGGTCAAATCGATGCGTATTCATGGATACAATTCCTGGGTTGTTTAAAAATTTTAGGCTCGCGCCTCACTAGCCGATCTTCCAATCCAATCCGATGTCGTGGACCGGTGCCGAATGGGTCAAGGCCCCGACACTGATGCGGTTGACCCCCGTGGCGGCAATGCCACCTATGGTCGAGAGATTCACTCCGCCGGAGGCCTCAAGCTCGACCTCGGGGGCGAGCCGATCTCGTATCGCGACCGCTTCGCGGAGCAGATCGCATCCCATGTTGTCGAGCAAAACGATGTTTGGTCCGGCGACAAGGGCCGATTCCAATTGGCCGATACGGTCGATCTCGATTTCTATCATCGGCGGATTCGCGAATTTGACCGAGCCGGCAGCCACGAAGGCTTTGGCAAGCGCGACGGCTTGGCCAGGATCCAATAACTCCCCGTTGGCAGCGGCCCGACAGGCAAGATGATTGTCCTTGATCAAAATCCCGTCGTAGAGGCCGAGCCGGTGGTTGTGGCCGCCTCCGCATCGAACGGCGTACTTCTCTAGTCGACGCCAGCCTGGTGTGGTCTTGCGAGTGTCGTAGACCCGTGCTGAGCTCCCCGCGACGGCTTGGACATACCGATGGGTCAGCGAAGCGACCCCGCTGAGTCGACAGATGACGTTGAGAATCGTGCGCTCGCAGGTCAGCAAATCCCTCGCATCGCCACTGAGGACCGAAAGGACCTGGCCTGGCTCGATGCTCTGGCCGTCGCCGACGCGCTGGTCCCAGTGGATCTTTGTATCGAGTTCCCCGAGCATCTCGTCGATCAAGTCGATTCCGGCTGCCACGCCGTGGCTCCGAGAGATCAGGGCGGCTGAGCCTGTGACCCCCGGCGGGACGATTGCCATGGTGGTCAAATCGACGCTTCGGTCCAAGTCCTCGCGAATCGCCAATCGCAAGATCTCGGTTAAATCCTCCAGCAAAGACGCATCGATCGTCTGCGAACGGTAATCCATGGGGTTTCTCAAGGCCTTTCCAAGTTCCAAATTCGGTCCTGTCCATGGGCTTTCTGTCCATGGGCTTGTAGAGTGCAACTACCCGCATATAGTGTAACATTCTCAAGCCGGTTTTTAGACCCTATTTCCAACCCACGGAGCATCGCAATGCGTATTTTTCAAAGGAACTCTCTGGCTGCTACCACCCTATCGATTGCCTTCGGTGCATTGGGGTTCCCATCGGCGGGCCTGATCGGCACGGCCATGGCCCAGGAGGCTGCCGCAAAAGCTGAAACGCTGAGCTTCGCGGGTGGTAAAGTCACCGTCGAGAAACCAGAGAGCTGGAAGACTGTTCCACCGAAGTCCAATATCGTTCAGTATGAATTCCGTGCACCGGCAGAAGGCGATCAGACCGCTCGGGTCACGGTCATGGGTGCGACCGGTGGAATCGATGCGAACATCACTCGCTGGATCGGACAGTTCGAGGGTCTCTCCAAAGCGGATGCAAAGATTGAAAAGAAAACGGTCCAAAAGACCACCGCGCACATCGTCGAGCTCCAAGGCACCTTCAAGGATTCGATGGGTGGTGGCCCCTTCGCCCCAGGCCCGGTCAAGAAGATGGAAAACCATGCCATGATCGGAGTGATCCTGGAACTCGAGGGGGGCGAATTGGTCTTCGTCAAAATGACCGGCCCAAAGAAAACGATCGACGAACAACGCCCAGGGGTTATGAAAATGATCGAAGGCCTGAAAAACAAATAAGGCTCGTCGAACCTTCGAACCGTTATCCCCTGGGAAGTGGATCTCAAAGCTTCCTGGGGATGAACCAAGCGGCAATCAAGCCTAGACCGTAAAGCAACGCACAGGTCGCTCCGATCTTCGGATAGCTGTTATCAAACCAAGGCAAAAGGCTGCCGGCTGCGAAAACGCCTAGGGCCGTTGCAAAACGTCCGACATTGTATGCCAACCCGCATCCGGATGCTCGAACACTCGTCGGAAAGAGTGCCGGTAGATACACCGCAAGCCATCCGAAGAATAGGGTCGACAAGAGCCCTTGGACAAACACCGTCGGATGAAATGCCGACTGCAAAGGACCCGTCGCTAGAAACATGCCAAGGGTCGAGACGACCGAGCCGAAACTGATCCAAAGATAGCTCTGTCTTGGACCCATATGTATCGCGATTTGAGCACCGAGAAAACTCCCAATCGTCGCGCCCAGAGCCCACCATCCCTGGGTCACTGATTTGTAGCTCGCATCGCTCGAACCGGCCAGTGAATCGGCCCATGGGATCATCCACTTGCTGGCCGACCAAGCCGAAACTAAGGGGATTGCTGAAAGCACCATCGCCAGGACGGTCGTCCTCCAAAGGCTCTCGGAAAACAGAGATGACGGTTCTTCGCCTGACCCGCTCGGCAGCTTTGGGGACTCCCTTGAGTCGATTTGTTTGGCAAGCCAAGTCGGGGACTCAGGAAGGACCCACAGCACAAAGAGCCCTAGCAATCCCGGTATGCCAGCCAGGAGGAAAAGCCATCTCCATGAATCCGGGGTGATCGGAAAGATCCGCGTGAGTTGTGAAATCAACAAGACCCCTGCATTGAGCCCGGCGCTCATGACCCCGGCGACCCAGGCCCTCGATGCCGAGGGCCAGCATTCGGCGACGAGTGCCATGCCGTTGGGCCACATCCCACCGACTCCCAAGCCGACAAGGAATCGCAGCAAGAGCATCTGCTCTTGCGTCTTGGCCAAAGCCCCCAGAAACGCGAAGACCGAATAGAACAAGATGCTGATCCCCATGGCCTTGGTTCGCCCGATCCGATCCCCGAGATTTCCCAACGCGATCCCGCCGATGGCAGCACCTAACATCAAC